>Ga0055584_100000056_pt1 | contig 95391 bp, 89 predicted proteins | sample OSDHelmetaG_FD_58716 | JGI IMG/M metagenome (GOLD analysis project Ga0055584, IMG submission 58716) | Pelagic marine sediment microbial communities from the LTER site Helgoland, North Sea, for post-phytoplankton bloom and carbon turnover... | ecosystem: Environmental > Aquatic > Marine >... | reverse complement strand
TTCGAACCCGTGTTGCCGGCGTGAAAGGCCAGTGTCCTAGGCCTCTAGACGATGGGGACCCTAGGTTTGAGGGCTCGTAGTAAAGGCAGTAGACAATAAAATCAAGTATTTCAGAGGTATTTTCCAAACTATTTTATAGATCACTGCCAACCATGTACAAAAGTCATGGATTCTTGCCCAAGTGGGGCTTTAATTGAAGGCGGCAAGGCTATAGTATCCGTGCCCATCGAACGAATATCAATCATCCATACAAGCTATTTATACTTTCGGAGGAAAGCACTTCATGTTGCAGGGAAAAGTTCTGGTCGCCCAAGGTGGCGGACCAACCGCGGTCATTAACCAGTCGCTCGTTGGCGCGGTTTTGGAATCACGTAAATTTGCAGGCGTCGAGCACGTTTATGGGTCACTTCACGGTATATCCGGTATCGTCAACGAGGACTTCCTCGATTTGACCCAGGAAACCACAGCGAACCTGGAACTGGTTGCCGGCACCCCGTGTTCTGGCCTGGGCTCCACCCGCGACAAGCCGAACCCAAAATATTGCCGTGAAATTTTCAAGGTCCTTAAGGCCCACGAAATCGGCACCTTTTTCTACATCGGCGGCAATGATTCATCAGATGCCCTAAAGATTTTGGCGGAAATGGCGATCAAGGATAACTATGACCTGCGCTGCATCCACATTCCAAAAACCATTGATAATGATCTTCCCGTCAACGATCACACACCGGGCTTCCCGTCCGCTGCGCGCTTCGTCGCCAACGCCTTTGCCGGTATCAATCAGGACAACATGGCCCTGCAGGGTGTTTATGTCGGTGTTGTTATGGGTCGCCATGCTGGCTTCCTGACGGCGGCTGCCGCCGGTGCCCATTCGTTCGCAGGCGACGCACCGCACCTGATTTACTTGCCTGAACGCGCCTTCGACATGAAGCAGTTTGTCGGTGATGTAAAACGGGTTTATGACCAGCACGGTCGTTGCGTCATCGCCGTATCAGAAGGTATCCACGATAAAAAAGGCACGCCAATCATCACCAAGCTTTCCAAGACAGTGGAAAAAGATGCCCACGGCAACGTCCAGCTTTCCGGCACCGGTGCTTTGGCCGACCTGCTGACAGACGCCATCAAGACCAAAACGGGCATCTCGCGGGTGCGTGGTGACACCTTTGGTTACCTGCAACGCTCGTTCCTGGGATGTGTGTCCGATGTGGATCAACGCGAAGCCCGTGAAGTCGGCGAGAAAGCGGCCCAGTTCGCCAACTTCTCGGACCGTCCAAGTGGCACGGTCACGATCCACCGTGTCGGCGACTATCAGGTCGAATACCGTTTCAGCAAAATTGAAGCTGTTGCCGGTCTGACCAAGGTCATGGCCGATGGCTTCATCAACAAGGCTGGAAACGGTGTAACGCCCAAGTTCATGGATTACCTGAAGCCCCTGCTCGGCAGCGACATGCCACGGGTTGGTCGCCTTGATCCCTCCAACAAGGTCAGAAAAATCCTCAACAAATAAATCCTTCCGGGGGATTTAGGCCTAAATAAATCGGGATGCACTTAAAACTGTGCATCCCTTTTTTTTGGCCATTATCCAGATGTTTTAGCGCCGTCGCCAAAACCTTAGACGTGGCGCTGGAATATCAAATCTAGCTCACCAGAGCGCCGCCGCATCATCGACCAGTAATTGCGCTGAAGATCTTCCCTGCCATGTGTTGATACGGATTTTTCCTGAAATATGGAACGGTGCGCCGCCGTGATGAATCAGCGCCTGCCCCATATCCGTTTCAACGGCCCTGAAAGCGATGGCGTTGAGGCGTCTTCCTGTTTCGTCAGTCAGACTCAGGCGCAGATGGCTCTGGTCCTGGCCGACCGGGTCCGCATGGGCAATTGTTGCATTGGTGATGACAAAGCGCGGCTCCGGGTTACCGGACCCAAACGGTCCCACTTTCGCCAATGTCTCAACCAAATCCATATTGGCACCTGCCACCTTCAAGGCGCCGTCTATGGAATGGCCGGGAACGGCAGGACGCCCAGCCATGGCCAGGGCCAAACGTTCATTCAGAAAAACCTTCAAATCTTCAACTCGATTAGCATCAATACTCAACCCCGCCGCCATGGCATGACCGCCGCCTTTGGTAACAATTCCCGCTTGCCGGGCAGCAATGATGGCACCACCCAGATCAATACCACTTACGGAACGTCCAGAGCCTGTGCCTGACCCGTCGCTCAGGGCGATCACCAGGGAAGGTCGATCAAAACGTTCTTTCAGGCGACTGGCGACAATGCCGACCACACCCGGGTGCCAGCCCTCCCCCACGGCGATGACAATAGAAGCCGCTTGTGCGTCGGCGTCGTCAATTTGTCCGTTGGCTTCTTCAAGCACCTTGGCTTCAATTTCCTGGCGTTCCTTATTAAAGGTATTCAATGACGCGGCAATTTCCGCCGCCTCTATTTTATCGTTGCTGCTAAGCAGGCGTGATCCAAGATCCGACTTGCCAACCCGACCGCCGGCGTTGATGCGTGGACCCAAAATGAATCCCGCGTGATAAGCCCCAGGGGGCTCGTCAATGCCAGCCACATCGGCCAAGGCGACCAGTCCGGGATTGGCGCGCTTGGACATGACCTTCAGGCCCTGCGTCACCAACGCCCGGTTGATCCCTTTTAAGGGAACCACATCACAAACCGTGCCCAGGGCCACCAGATCAAGCCACTGCATCAGGTCAGGCTCACTGCGCCCCGTGTACCAATCAGCCAAGCGTAAAGCACGATTGATGGCAACAATCAAAAGAAACGTCACGCCAACGGCGGCCAACTGGCCGTGCGGACTGGCATCATCGAGACGGTTGGGGTTAATCACGGCCACGGCTTTGGGCAAGCTTGGTTCGGCCTCATGATGATCAACGACAATAACATCAAGCCCCGCCTCCGTGGCGGCCTCAAGGGGCTCGAAAGATGTGGTGCCGCAATCAACGGTGATGACAACTGCCGTCCCCTCTTCGCGCAGCTTCAACAAAGCAGGCGTGTTGGGGCCATAGCCATCTTTGATGCGGTCTGGAATAACCACTTGTGTCAGCCCCCCCACATGATCAAGGAACCGCTTCAACAAGGCTGACGAGGTGGCGCCATCAACATCATAATCCCCGAATATGGCGATCTTCTCGCCATCCATGACGGCCCCGGCCAATCGCTTGGCTGCGATATCCATATCCTTCAGGTGAGCAGGATCGGGCAGTTGGTCTTTCAAGGTAGGATTAAGAAAACCATCCGCCTCTTCAAGAGTGACCCCACGGGCATCAAGAACCCTGCCAACAACTTCAGCCACATCCAGCCGTTGGGCAATGGTCAGGGCCATGCGCTCATCGCAATTTCGGGCAATCCAACGCCGCCCCATGAGTGATTTTTCAACGCCGAGGAAGGCCTCAGCCATCAGCCTGACCAAACTGGTGATATGCTTCCACATAACGAAGGGTTCCGGTTTGTGAACGCACAACCAGAGACTGGGTAAGGGCAATATTGTCGGCCTTGGTTACCCCGTTCAGAAGGGCGCCGGAAGTGACCCCGGTAGCCGCAAAAGTGACGTTACCTGATGCCATGTCAGCGACGGAAAATTTTTGGCCAGGATCGACGATTCCCGCATCAGAAATTTTTTGTTTTTCTGCCTTGTCACGACTGACAAGACGACCTTGCATCTGCCCCCCGACGCAAGCCAGGGCGGCAGCCGAAAGAACCCCCTGTGGTGCGCCGCCGATTCCACAATAAAGGTCTATGCCGCTTTTTGGCCAAGCAGTAGCGATAACACCAGAGACATCGCCGTCCACAATCAACATGATGCGGGCCCCGGCCTCGCGGGTCTTGGCGATGATTTCCCCGTGGCGGGGTCTATCAAGTATGCAAACAACAAGATCACTAACCGGCACGCCCTTGGCTTGGCTCAATGCCTTCAGGTTGTCCGCTGGTTGATTGTCCAAATCGACCAGGTCAGCAGGTAAGCCGCCGCCAATAGCCAGCTTTTCCATATACAGTTCGGGAAGATTCAGCAATTGTCCATCTTCAGCCATGGCAATAACGGAAAGCCCGTTGGGCTCACTCTTGGCAACAATGGTTGGGCCTTCAACGGGCATCAAGGCGACATCAACGGCCGGGCCATTACCCGTGCCGACCTTCTCACCTGCTATCAGCTTGGATATGCCATTGGCATTACTTTCCCCAATGCGGATTGTTCCGTCGATGGATAATCCCTTGAAGGCTTTGTCCATGGCATTGACGGCGGCCTGATCTGCAGACTCTTCATCGCCGCGCCCCATCCATAAACTGGCCGCACGGGCCGCCGCTTCGGTAATACGCACGGCTTCCATGGCGAGGTTGCGTCCGGCAGTTTTATTCTCAGCCATTTGTACTATCCTTACAGGCTTTCTATGCGGATCATGACAGGTGTTTCGAGAACGCCATCCAGCTCCGATATAGTCTCTATAACACGAGAAGCACGAGACTCTTCAGTTTCATGCAATGTCAGAACAACGGACACCGCTTCACCAGGCGCCCTGCCATGCTGCAAAATAGATTCCATGGAAACCTCATTGTCACGAAGAATCGCCGCCACGTCGGCAAAAATTCCAGGCTGATCTACAACCATCAGACGGACATAGTAGGCCCCCTTATGAAGGTTCATAGAAGCAGTATTCGCTGCCTTCAGATCACTGGCCGGAATGCCAAAAGCAGGCAGGTTGATGGACCGCGCAATGTCTGCCAAATCAGCACAGACGGCTGACGCCGTTGGCCCTTCCCCGGCACCGCGCCCTTCCATCATCAAGGTATCCACATAATCTCCTTCGGCGACAACCGCATTAAACACCCCTTCAACGCTGGCGATGGGGGCGGTGTTTGGAACCAGACACGGATGCACCCGTTGCTCGATACCATTTTCATTTTCCGAGGCAATGCCCAACAATTTGATGCGGTAACCCAGTTCCTCGGCAAGGTGAATATCCATTTGGGAAATCTGGCGGATGCCCTCAATATGGACGTTATCAAAATCGACCTGCCTGCCAAAAGCGAGTGACGCCAGAATGGCCAACTTGTGGGCCGCATCGACCCCGTCAATATCAAAATTGGGGTCGGCTTCGGCGTAACCAAGGCGCTGGGCATCATCCAGAACTTCCTGAAATTCAAGGCCTTCATCACGCATGCGGCTAAGAATATAATTGCAGGTTCCATTGAGGATACCGTGGATGGAATTAATGCCGTTGGCCGCAAGTCCTTCACGCAGTGCCTTGATGATCGGGATGCCCCCGGCAACGGCAGCCTCATAGGCCAGGATAAGGCCCGCGGTTTCTGCCTTCAAGGCGAGCTCCGTACCATGATGGGCTATCAGGGCTTTGTTGGCCGTGACCACATGGCGTGACGCACCAAGGGCGGCCTCAACAGTTTCCTTGGCGATACCGTCGGAACCACCAATCAGCTCAACAACAATATCGCAATCAGCTTCAGCCGCCATTTTGGCAGCGTCCTCATAAAAATCGAAGCCGTCCAGGGAAACACCCCTATCCTTATTTTTGTCGCGAGCCGACACGGCAGTAACTTCCAACGGACGCCCGCAACGACGTTCCAGTAGATCGCCATGCTCATTCAACAATTTAAGAATTCCAACACCGACAGTGCCTAAACCGGCGACGGCGATTTTAAGAGAGTTACTCATTATTTATATCCTGGATAGGGCTAAAGCGCGGCGGCGCGTTTTTCCGTATCCTCAAGGTCATAGTTTGCAAGGAAGGATTTGATATTTCTGATGGCTTGACGGGTACGGTGCAGATTTTCGACCAATCCGATACGAACATGTTCATCACCATGCTCGCCAAAACCGATACCCGGCGCGACGGCAACCTGTGCTTCGCGCAACAATAACTTTGAAAACTCCATGGACCCCAGATGTTTGAAGGCTGGCGGAATTGGCGCCCAGGCAAACATGGTTGCAGGGGGTGACGGGATGTCCCAACCGGCGGCGGCCAGTCCACTAATCAAGACGTCACGGCGTTCTTTGTAAAGGGCACGCATGTCATCAACACAATCCTGGGGACCATTCAGGGCCGCGGTGGCAGCAACCTGGACCGGTGTGAAAGCGCCGTAATCAAGATAGGATTTGATCCGGGTCAGGGCCTCGATCAATGTCTTATTGCCGCTGGCAAAACCAATACGCCAGCCTGGCATGTTGTAGGTCTTGCTCAAGGAGGTAAATTCCACGGCAATATCGCGCGCTCCCGGCACCTGTAAAATTGAGGGCGGCGGGTTATCATCAAAGTAGACCTCGGCGTATGCCAAGTCCGACAAAATCCAGATATTGTGATGACGACAAAAGTCGATGACCTGAGCGTAAAAATCCAGATCAACCAATTCCGCCGTCGGATTATTAGGAAAATTCAAAACAAGTACTGTCGGCTTGGGAACGCTGTAGGCAACGGCACGTTCCAGTGCTTCCATAAACGTACTATCAGGCGTTACAGGGACATTTCGCACGGCGGCACCGGCGATAATAAATCCGAACGGATGGATTGGGTAACTGGGATTGGGAACCAGAATAACATCACCCGGCGAGGTAACAGCCGAAGCCAGGTTTGCCAGCCCTTCTTTAGACCCAAGGGTAACAATGGTTTCAATTTCCGGATCAATCTGAACATCAAAACGCCGCTCGTAATAGGCGGCAACAGCTTTACGCAAGCCTGGAATACCACGAGAATTGGAATAGCGATGGGTGCGGGGGTCCTGCACGGCTTCGCAAAGCTTGTCGACAATATGTTGGGGCGTTGGCTGGTCCGGATTACCCATGCCAAAATCGATAATATCCTCGCCAGCTGCCCGTGCTCGCGCCTTCATTGCATTTACTTCTGCAAAGACATAAGGCGGCAATCGTTTGATGCGGTAGAAATCCTGTTCCATGAGATCGTTCGTTCCGTCGTCTTGATTCTAATAACAATTGGGCACGGAATACTTCGCTTAAGGCGCTGCATGGCAGGGCCGGAAGTCTTCCTATAATTGACCCTTATCCATCCGCAATTAGCGGTTCTTCTTAAGGATCAGTTGTCGAAATAGATTTCCGCTCGGCGATTCCCGGCTTCACCGGATGGCATAATCTCATAATAAAGAGGCATGCTGTCGGAACGGGCATCAACGATAATCGATTCAGGTGCCAGTCCCATTCTTCTTAACTCGCTGGCAATTTTATCAGCACGATTAACGGAGACACCATAATTAACCATCTTGTGCCTGATCGGATCCATATTACGGGTCCGGCTCGATGCGTGGCCAACAACCGTTACCGTGCCGCCACGCTGTTGATGCAGGCGAACAACTTCGCCAAGAATTCTACGGTCAGACCCACTCAAGCCAGACGAGCCATTTTGAAACAAGATCGTCGCAACCTTTGTACCGCTTGGTGCCTGGGATTGTTGTCCCACGGGTGCGGAGACTGACGAAATGGAAGCCATTTGCGGAGCCCGAGCTGGAGTTTGTGCGGCAGCAGCTACAGCAGTACTTTTCATTTCAACTCCGTTGGAAGAAACAACCACGGTTGCATATGGATCGTCAGTTATGGACGCCATGGCATTTGCCGGTAAAGCAGGAGCCGACGGCGTTGGTGGAGTCAAAGTAATCCTCTTGGGCTGTATTGACGCATAGGTGGGAGAAGATGGCGTTGGCATTGTTGATGCTGTCGCGGTCGATGTGACCGGGGCGGCAGGCATGGCTGGTGGTGCCGGTTGTACGGCCGTCACAGCAGGAGTCTGACCAGGTTCTGGTGCCGGCGCCGGCGCTTGTGTCATCATTTGCGCCTCTCCCTGGCGGGCAATTGGCTGCGCGTACTCACGCTTTTGGCTGTCGGAGACAAGACCACTCAAAACAGGGGTAGCTGGGCGCTTGGGTACGGAGGACAATTCAGGAGCAGGGCCGTCTTCACCGGGAACCGGTTTGGCTTCAGCGGTTTGCGCCTCGCCTTCTTGCACTTGCCCTTGACCATCTTCGCCCGCAAAAAAATCGACCGTACTTTTGTACCATTCTGCTGGGTTCATGGCATCTGGCACAGAGGAGCAACCAGCCAGGCCACTCATAGCGGTAATGAGAGCGCCCGCTAGCAAAGGGCGACGATACCTGGCGACAGCCTTAACTTCAGCCAGGGCGTTGACGGGGCGATCCTGTTTTTTGCTCATGGAAAATCTTAGTCCTCTTTAGCCTTACCGAGACATTTGATAATTTATATAGCCTCAATTTATTAAGCATATATTACAGCTTTAAATCACTTCCAGGCGGTTTTTCTCGCCTTTTTATCAATGTGTTGCGGCGACGTATATACCTTGGCGGGATCATTGCACGAAAGCAGGGATTTCCAAAACTGTTTTGAACCACCCTAATCGTCGTTTTCGTTAAATCCGTCAAGCAATTGCAGGGCCGCAGAATGGGGGTCCGTGGTTCGCGCCATGGTTTTATCCAGCAGATCCGCGAGCTTGCCATCACGCTGTTTGTTGAGACGCTGGCGCACAACATCTTCGGCAGACTTCAAAATGCGCATTTCGGCGATGCTCCGCTTGCGGATAGCCATTTCCCCCGAAACGTTCAGGTGCTCTAGATGTTCGTCGATAGTCGTGACCAGGTCATCAATGCCCTCGCCTTTTTCCGCACTGGTCGCAATCACCTTGGGCTGCCAAACCCTGGAGCGCGAGGAATGACGGCCCAGAGACAGCATGCCCTCAAGGTCCGCAATGGTGCGCGACGCATCATCCCGATCGCACTTTGACACCGCATGGATATCAGCAATTTCAAGAACACCGGCCTTGATCGCCTGAATTTCATCACCCAGACCCGGTGCGGAAACAACCACAACTGTGTGGGCGGCGCTGACGATATCAACCTCGTCCTGACCAACGCCGACAGTTTCTATCAAAACAACATCAAAACCGGCGGCATCCAGCACATCGACCGTATCAAGGGCCGGGCGGGCTAAGCCTCCCAGCGCCCCGCCGGTGGCCATGGAACGAATGAAGACCCCCTCGTCGCCGGTTAAATCATTCATGCGAACCCGGTCACCCAAAATAGAGCCGCCAGAAAACGGGCTCGATGGATCAACGGCAATAATGCCAACCTTGCGGCCACTTTTCCTGATTTCAAGGGCCGTGGAACGGACCATGGTCGACTTGCCGCTGCCCGGAACCCCGGTCAGCCCGACCACATGAGCGCGGCCACAATGGCGGAAGATCTCAGCCAAGGCGGTGTGATCGTCGGGTGTTCCGGTCTCGGCCTTCGACATCATGCGGGCAATAGCGCGGGGCTGGCCGTCAAGAACCTGCTTAATCAGCTCATCCGTCGTTTTCTTTTTGTCACTCACTGTTCTGTAAGGCCTTTGCGATAGCGATGGGCTAGTTTGACATAATGGGGGGCTGTATAGCGGATCATCTCAAGATCAGACTCGCGTAGGTCCCTAAGGTGGCGCGCCGGGGTGCCGCCCCAAAGCTGCCCTGCCAGCACACATTTACCCGGCGCAACCAAAGCCCCGGCGGCAACCATGGCTCCACTTTCAACTACGCAATCATCCATCACCGTCGCGTTCATGCCAATAAAACAGCCGTCTTCCAAAGTGCAGGCATGGATCATGGCCATATGGCCAATAGTGATATCGTTACCAATATAGGTCCCCTGCCCTTTACTTGACACATGCACGACAGTGCCATCCTGAATATTGGTTCGCTCGCCAATACGGATTTCATTGACGTCGCCACGCAGAACACTATTAAACCAGATGCCGCTTTCAACCCCGATCACCACATCACCGATGATCGTCGCATTGGGCGCAATGAAGGCATCTTCGGCAATGGTCGGGGTCGTTCCTTCGTAAGGCAATATCAAACCAGCCATAATTTTTAAACCTGTAACCAGTAGCGCATGGCGGCACTAACCGCGTGGGGTTGTTCAATGGGTGACAGATGGCCACTGTCTTCAATGGCGATTAGAATCGCACCGGGGATAGCATCAACCATGGCCTGATGTTGGGCAAGCGGGGTTAAATTATCCTGACGACCGCAAATCACCACCGTCGGGCAGGAAACACGGGCAAGAACGTCAAAACCGTCTTTGCGGCTCATGATCGTGTTTTGTTGGCGAATAAAGCCTTCCTTGCCAATGTTTTTAGCCATGGCCATGATTTTCTCGGTTAGTTCCGTATCCTCCAACCTGTCTTCATGAATAAGCATTGGCAATAGACGCGATGTTACGCCCTTGAACTTACCCTCCTGGGTTTGCCCGATAAAACCACTGCGGCGTTCGCGTTGCTCAGGAGAATCAGCCAAGGCGGAGGTATCAAGCAAAGCCAGACGAGTGACCCTTTCAGGGGCCTGGCGCATGATTTCCTGGGCCACATATCCACCCATGGATAATCCGGCCAAGGCGAAGCTTTCCGGGGCTTCGCTTAAGGCCCGCGCGGCCATGGCCTCGATATTATCATCGCGGGTTAAATCGGCGACGGTGATATTCGCCAGATCAGCCAGCGACGCGACCTGATGGGCCCATAATATCTCGTCACAAAGAAGGCCGGGCAGCAGCAGCAAGGGCATTTTTCCCATATGAATCAAACTCTCAGCAATTTCGGTCAACTATTTGATAAGTTTACTTAAATCCTTAAACTCATCCGTTCCGGCCTGGCCCAACCACTCAAACAAAACCATTTCCGTCGTGACGATCTGCGCCCCGGCCCCGCTTAAGCGCTGCATCGCCATGGCATGATTGTCAGGCTTGCGCGACGTGGTGGCATCGGCGACGACAAAGACTTGCACATCCCGGCCCAATAAATCCATTGCCGTTTGCAAGACACAGACGTGGGCTTCCATACCTACGATCACCGCCTGATTGCGATTAAGGGCATTAAAATGTGACGCATAACCGTCGTCGGCCATGCACGAGAAGCTCATTTTGCGCACTGCCTCGCCATCATCAAGGCCTTGCATCGTGCCACCAAGCCCTTCCGGGTATTGCTCAGAGGTCAGCTGCGGGATCGACAAACGGCTCGCCGCCTGCTTCAGAATCGATACATTCTCAACAACCCTGTCCAAATCGCTCATAGCCGGGGCTAACTTCTCCTGGATATCAATTACCAGAAGTGAGGACGTTTCTGCCTTGATCAACATGGAGATACCTTTTTTAAAAGCCCGCACAATCGACATCTTATCTCTAGCGCATGTGACAAGTGGAACCAAGTATTCCGCACGGCAAACAACCACCATCATTGACTTAAATCTCTGAATGCCTAATATCCGGCTTTCCTCAACTAAAGGACGGGAAGCAACAGGCAATCAAATATACTACTTGCCTGACCCAAACATATGAATTTTTCAGAACTTGGACTTGGTGACGGTGTCCTAAAAGCCGTCGAAGACGCTGGTTACAGCTCCCCCACCCCTATTCAGGCGCAGGCCATCCCCATTGTGCTGATGGGCCGTGATATACTTGGCTGCGCACAAACCGGCACGGGCAAGACGGCGAGCTTTACCTTGCCGATGATCGACATTCTGGCTTCCGGCCGGGCCAAAGCGCGTATGCCGCGCTCACTAATTCTGGAACCAACACGTGAACTGGCCGCCCAGGTTGCCGATAACTTCGACACCTATGGTAAATATCACAAGCTGTCCAAGGCGCTGCTCATTGGCGGTTCATCTATGAACGAGCAAATGAAAGTCATTGATCGTGGCCCAGATGTGCTTATTGCCACACCGGGACGCTTGCTAGACCTGTTTGATCGTGGCCGCTTGCTGATGACTGACGTCAAGACCCTGGTCATTGATGAAGCTGACCGCATGCTTGACATGGGCTTTATTCCAGATGTGGAAAAAATCGTCTCCTTGATTTCCCCCATGCGCCAGACCCTGTTCTTCTCGGCGACAATGGCGCCGGAAATCAAGCGACTGGCTGACAAGTTCTTGATGAACCCCAAGGAAATCACCGTTGCTCCACCGGCAACCAGTGCCGAAACAATCACCCAGGGCCTTGTCATGGTCTCCCATGGTGACGGCAGACGCCCCGGCGGCGGCCAAAAGGAAAAACGCGTCGCCCTTCGAAAGATAATTGCCCGCGAAGATATCAAGGACGCGCTTATTTTCTGTAACCGCAAGCGCGATATTAGCACCCTTTACCGTTCCATGACCAAACACGGCTATTCAGTTGGTCAGTTGCACGGCGACATGGCCCAACCGGCGCGCATGGAAATGCTGACACGATTCAAAAATAGCGAATTCACTTTCATGATTTGCAGCGACGTTGCCGCGCGCGGCCTCGACATCCCTGCCCTAAGCCACGTTTTCAATTTTGATGTGCCGAGCCATGCCGAGGATTATGTCCACCGCATCGGACGCACTGGACGCGCCGGCATACAAGGCCACGCCTACACCATTGCCGTCCCCGAAGACCGTAAGTATATCGAGGCCATTACCAAGTTGATTGGCAAAAAAATCCCCCCCATGGAGGAAGAAAGCGCCAAGAGCCCAACAACCGAGAAGACTAAAAGCACGCCGTCCGCACCCACTGAAGCTGTCGCTAAAGAAAGCGTCGTTGAAGAAAAGGTTGTTGAAGAAACGGTAGTTGAGGAAAAAGTTGCTGAGGAAAGCAAGGACAGCAGTTCCCAGCGCCCAAAGCGCGGTGGACGCAATCGGGGTCGTGGCAGGGATCGCAACCGCAATGAAAAGCCACAGGCAGAAAAAGCGGCGACACCCCAAAAAGAACAGTCGCGCCCTGCAAAAGCCGCCCCACCACAAGCCAATCAAAACAATGATCCCGTAAAATTCGGTGACACGGATCACGTCCCCGCGTTCATGCAGCGCCCCAAAGGCAAATAACGACAGCTACAGTCTGCCTGTTTTCTATATCAATCCGGCTAATGGCGACGATGGATCGGCGTACATTTTCTTGGGCATACGCCCGGCCAAATAGGCTTCGCGACCGGCTATCACTGCGTGCTTCATGGCCCGGGCCATGCGGATCGGGTCTTTCGCCCCGGCGATAGCGGTATTCATCAAAACACCGTCACAGCCAAGTTCCATAGCAAGGGTTGCATCCGACGCCGTGCCGACACCGGCATCAACAATTACCGGCACCTTGGACTGCTCGACAATCATGCGAATGTTAACCGGATTCTGAATACCCAGCCCCGAGCCAATAGGCGCACCAAGGGGCATGATGGCAACGCAACCCATGTCTTCAAGTTCCTTACACAACATGGGGTCGTCGGAACAATAAACCATGATCTTGAAACCATCAGCGATCAATGTTTCAGCGGCTTCCAGGGTTTGGATCATGCGCGGATACAAGCTTTTTTCATCGCCAAGAACTTCCAGCTTAACCAGATTCCAGCCGCCGGCCTCACGGGCCAAACGAAGGGTGCGAAGGGCATCATCCTTGGTGAAGCAACCTGCCGTGTTGGGCAGATAGATGTATTTTTTGGGATCAATGGAATCCATCAGCATGGGCGCATTTGGATCAGTCAGGTTAACCCTTCTGACCGCGACGGTGACCATATCCGCGCCCGAGGCCTCAAGGGCCAGACGATTTTGTTCGTAGTCCTCGTATTTGCCGGTGCCAATAATCAAACGTGAGCTCAGCTTGCGCCCATCAATGATCAAAGGATCATCATCTTCAGGCGCGCCGCCGCCAATGAAATGGACGATCTCAAGCTTGTCACCATCATTCAATGGGGTCTCGGGATAGCTCGACTTGGGAACGATTTCTAGATTGCGTTCGACAGCGACTTTACGGTGATCAAGACCAATTTCGCCTAGAAGCTGTTCAACAGTGAGAGTGGCATCGAAGCTCTTTGCTTCGCCATTGATGGTAATCTGCATGGGTGTCCGTTTCTGAAGTGGTAGGCTATATATAAACTCAAGTAAGCCCTGTTATCGCTTGCTGGGAAATATTTTTAAAGTTTTTTAAGCATAATTCACGTCACATGCTATAAATTTATCTCCTTACCAACGATTCTACGAGCTTTCCATGGCATCAAAAATTCTCGTCCTGAACGGACCCAACCTGAACCTTTTGGGCACCCGTGAACCTGACGTTTACGGCAACGAGACCTTGGCCGATATTGAGGCCAAGTCCCTCGATTGCGGCAAAAATCTGGGCCTGGACGTTGAATTTCGCCAGTCCAACACAGAAGGCGAACTGGTTGACTGGGTGCAACAGGCTAGAGGAAACGCCGATCTTCTGATCGTTAATGCCGGGGCCTATACCCACACCTCCGTCGCCCTGCTTGATGCCCTGAAGGCCTGTGATATTCCGGTGATTGAAGTTCACCTGTCGAACATTCACCAACGCGAAGAATTCCGCCATCATTCCTATATTTCGAAAGTTGCCGTGGGCATGGTTTGTGGCTTTGGTGGCTACGGATATGAAATGGCACTTGAAGCAGCGGCAAGAATCCTCAACAAACAAGGTTGACATAAAAAAGGCTGATTGATTTAACCCATGGCAGATAAACAACCCAAGAAATCCAAAATCGACGCTGATATGGTGCGCCAGCTTGCCGGCTTACTGGACGAGACCGGATTAAGTGAAATCGAATATGGCACAGATGAATGGCACCTGCGCGTCGCCAAGGGCGGAACGACTACCGTCGCCAGCGTCGCCCCCCCTGCTGTTACGCAAGCAGCCGTGGCCGAGCCTGCCAGCAGTGACGATGAGGACGACAACCATGCCAATCACCCGGGCGTTATTGTCTCGCCCATGGTTGGCACAGCCTATATCTCGCCGGACCCGGAAAGCCCGCCCTTCGTCAAGATCGGCGACACGGTATCTGAAGGTGACACCCTGGTTTTGATTGAGGCCATGAAGGTCTTCAACCCCATAAAGGCGGCCCTTGGCGGTACAGTCACACGGGTTTTCATCAACAACGGAACGCCCATTGAATTTGGCGAACCGCTTTTGATCATCGAATAGGGAACCCGGACAAAAATGTTCGAAAAAGTTCTCATCGCCAACCGTGGGGAAATTGCCCTGCGTATCCAGCGCGCCTGTCGCGAAATGGGCATCCGCACGGTGGCTGTCCACTCCACAGCGGACGAATCTGCCATGCATGTACGCCTGGCCGATGAAAGCATCTGCATTGGCCCGCCAGCAGCCAAGGATAGCTATCTGAGCATCCCCGCGATTTTAACGGCCGCCGCCATTTCAAATGCAGACGCCATCCACCCCGGATACGGTTTCCTGTCTGAAAATGCCAACTTCGCCACCATGATAGAAGAACACGGCTTTACCTTTATTGGCCCGAAGCCGGAACACATCACCCTGATGGGTGACAAGATCGCCGCTAAAAAAGCGGTCATGGAAGCGGGCATTCCGGTTGTCCCCGGATCTGACGGCGCCGTTGATGACATTGATGAAGCCCTTTCAGTCGCTGCCGATATTGGCTATCCGGTCTTAATCAAAGCAACAGCAGGCGGTGGCGGCCGAGGAATGAAGCTGGCCAATAATGCTGAAGAGCTGCCCAACGCCATCAAAATGGCACAGAATGAATCCGAAGCGGCTTTTGGCAACGGCGAAGTCTATCTGGAAAAATTCCTCGGCAAGCCGCGACATATTGAAATCCAGGTGCTGGCTGACAGCTTTGGCAATGTGGTGCATCTGGGCGAGCGCGATTGTTCCTTGCAGCGCCGCCATCAGAAGATCCTGGAGGAGGCCCCCTCGCCTGCCCTGAACGATGATGCCCGTGAAAAAATCGGCAAAATCGCTGCTGACGCGATTAAAAAAATCGGCTACCGCAGTGCTGGAACCATTGAATTCCTTTACGAGGATGGCGAGTTCTATTTCATTGAAATGAATACCCGTCTGCAGGTCGAACACCCCATCACGGAGATGATTACAGGACTTGATATTGTCCGCGATATGGTTCGCATCGCCGCCGGTGCCCCACTGGGTTACACCCAGGATGACATTCGCTTTACCGGTCACGCCATCGAATGCCGCATTAATGCAGAGCATCCGGAAACTTTTGTCCCGTCACCGGGCACCATTGGCGTTTACCATGCGCCGGGCGGGCTTGGCGTGCGCGTGGATTCAGGCCTTTATTCCGGCTATACCGTGCCGCCCCATTACGATTCAATGGTTGCCAAATTGATCGTCCACGGCACCAACCGCAATGAATGCCTGATGCGCCTCAGGCGGGCCCTTTCGGAATACGTCATCGACGGCATTGAGACCTCGATCCCCCTGCACCAACAATTGATGTCTGAAGTTGATTTCATCAATGGGGACTACGATATTCATTGGCTCGAGAAGTTTGTCGAAAATAACGATTAAACAGGCCAGCAAACATGAGTGGCGTCAGCCCCGGAGCGCATCTACTGACCCCTGAAATACTGGTCCGCGCCTATTCAGCGGGGGTATTCCCTATGTCTGAATCCCGTGATGATCCATCCATATTCTGGGTTGATCCGCAAATGCGCGGCATTTTGCCCCTGGATGATTTCCATATATCCCATTCTTTGAAGAAAACCGTGCGTCGGGGCAAATTCCACGTCAGTTTTAATACGGACTTCTGCGGTGTTATCGAGGCATGCGCCGATACGCCGCGGCCCGATCAGGGAACCTGGATCAACGACCAAATCATCAACGCCTACACGGAACTGCATCAATTGGGGCTGGCCCACAGTGTGGAATGCCGACTGGATGGTAAATTGGTAGGTGGATTGTACGGAGTGTCACTAAATGGGGCATTTTGTGGAGAAAGCATGTTTTCCCATGCCACGGATGCCTCGAAGGTCGCTCTGGTCCATTTAGTCGCACGCATGAAGCATTGTCAGTTGCGCTTGCTCGATACCCAGTTCATCACCAACCACCTAAAAAGCTTTGGTGCTATAGAAATTCCAGCCCGGCACTATTTGATGCGTTTGCAAGAAGCCCTTGAAAGTGAGGTACGCTTTGAAAGTAAATTACCCGACCAGGAAAGCCGGGCGGCGCTGGAAAACCTGTTACGTGCTTAATTTGCCAGGGAACGGAAGGTGCCGACGGAACTATCAGGCAGTTTAGGAAGTTCCTTGCGACATTTGGCCGATGTATTGGCCGCGGCTTCCAGACACTTCTCCATGCTATCCATGGCAATAACGTGACGATTTGGCGGCGATTGCCTTACCACCAGATAGACAGGGCCAAAATCCCCCTCCTTCAACAGAGCCGTTGGCGTACTGAGACTGACACCGGGTACAGGCCGTGGCGACCACTGCAATGAGCGCATAACCCCGACAGAAGCATCGGGCAGGTTTGGTTGCTTCTCTACACACTTGGCTTTTGAGTACTCAGCCGCGCGGCGGCATTCCTCCATAGAGTTCATGGCGATGACATGACGGTTTGGCGGTGAGCGCATAACTTCCAGATAGACACTGCGTTGTTTTTCAGCCGCAGCCAACGGTGCGCTGGCGAAAGCAGAAAACAAGGCCAGAAGAAGGGCCAAAAGTCCGTATGGATTCATAAAAACTACCCAATAGATAACAGCCAACCTGGTTGGCTTCAGTTTGATATTTTTGCACCTGCATACGCAGTTGTCATCGGAATTTTGAATCAAAATGGGCATAACTGGATTCACTCAGATATTTCTTACACTTAGTAAGGATTTGGTAACAGTTCGGACCGTAACGTCGGTACAGAGTCAACATGGATATTCCTGGGGAATCCATCGATGTTACGTTTTGTTGTTATTGCTTTACTGTTTTTAGCCGCTCCTGTCGGGACATTGTCCGAGGAAGTTTCCTCGGTGCCTGCGCCGCGTCTTGAGACCATGCAGATAGATGAAAATGCCATCTTCAAGAACTGGGGCGTTGGCGCTATGAGCTGCACCAGTTATGTGGAAGCACGGGAATTCCCAGACTCCCCCATAGGCCCTTACGATGCCACTTTCCGCCAATGGTTAATGGGATTCACCACTGCTTTCAACATCAAGGACACATCAACCAGTGACCTTTTGGGCCACACAAGTGTTGAGAGAGCTATGAGCTGGATCGAAGGATACTGTCGCAAAAATACCGACAAGGAATTCTTTAGCGCGGTCTGGGAATTCACCACAATGGCCTATCCGTACCGGGCTAAATCAAGCCTCAATATAGTCCGTAACTAAATTCGATCAGGTTTAGTTTTGGCCTTCCTCATACGTTTCCCAGGTATTTTTGCAATCAAGAACCCAGACGTCATAAACCGGGTGCTCCAGTGCGGATAGCGCCGGTGAAGATGCAAACATCCAGCCCCGAAAGATACTGCCCGCCGGCTCACCCGGGCGAACCTCCCAGACGTCAAGAAAAGCAGCGCTTTCCGGGGTTTCTTCCGGCGGCCGCTTGTCACAGGCACGAACGATAATTTCCAGCGCTCCGAATTTTGCCGTATCGCCAAGACGCGCCTCAATGGTCGAAACCCGGGCCGTAACCTTGTCCAGCCCTTGCAAAATTGCCGTATCATAAGGGTCCGCGACGGCCTGCAAGGATGCCAGCGCGGTCACAGCAATCGTTACCGTAAAAAGCCCTCTCATGTAAGGAAGGCCTGAAAGCGCAAGCGTACGTAATCAACACTCCAGTTGCCATCCCCGTCCCTCAAGTCCGGGGCCAGATCCTCTCGCACTTCATCTAGCAGGGGTTTACGGTCATCCACAGCAACAGAATTAAGAAAACTTTCCCCAAAAGTTTCAAGCCAGCCATCAATGTCACCGGGGATTGGCGTTGGTCGCTGGAACAATTCTATATGGGCGACTTTAAATCCCGCCGATTCCAGACGAGCGCCATAATCTTCACATGATGGAAAATACCAGGGCCAGAAGTCGGCAATGGCCAGACCTCTTTTTGTCAGGGCCCGTTCAATACCAAGCGCCACTCGCGCCACATTGCCGTGGCCGCCAAATTCACCAACAAAGCGCCCACCGGGGACAAGGGCGCGCTTAACCCCGGCAATAGCCGCACCCGCGTCTTTGACCCAGTGCAGAACAGCGTTGGAAAAAACTGCATCGAATTCACCTTGAAAGGTCAGTTTAGCGGCATCCGCAACGTGGGCATCAAGGCCGCGTTCGCGCGCGCCTTCAACCTGTTCGGGGCTGGCATCTACAGCAAGGACATTGGCACCACAGGCAACCAGCTTTTCGGTCAACTTACCGTGGCCACATCCCAAATCAAGGATGCGCTCACCCGATTGTGGCGCCAACAAGTCCATAACACCTGCCCCCAGGTCAGCAACAAAACCCGCATTACGCTCGTAGCGGTCCGGATTCCAGGATTGTGATGGGGGTTCCGCTGACACGGCTTAGCTATCAGGAGACCATGACTGATAATCGCCCGTCGCAGATGCCCTGCGTCCCCCCATATAGTCATGACCTTGCGGCAAATAGGCCTGGGTTGTGCCGCTGGGGTTCGGCTGGTGCTCTTTTTGCCAAGGGCGCAGCTGGGCTGCACTTTCAGTCAGCGGGGCGTCAGTTGTGTGATGCAACCAGGAATGCCACTCTGCCGGTACGGATGAGGCTTCGGTCTTACCTTTATATAATACCCAACGTCGCTCACGACCCGACAACCTGGCCCTTTTAGAACGGTAATAACGATTCGAAAAAACGTCAGTCCCGACCAGCTCGCCATTAAGCCAAGTATTTAGAATTGTCCCGATAATCATTGCACCCTCAACTTCTTTTCCATCTTTAATATAGCACCGCTTTTTTACAGCGGAATCAGATGGCGCAAATATGGCATTTGCTCAAGGTTGCGTCCACATATGACTGAGGGATGATTCGCATGGATTCTTGAATTTCAAACAAACAGTCAATTTCACCTGACCTCACACAGAAATTGATTCAAAAACTCAAAGGAACGAGCCAACCGATTCATTTCTAAAGACTTTTCCCAACCCGACAGGCAAAAGTTATCCACAGCCTTTGCCGGGCATCAAAACCAATCATAAAAGTTTATTTTTCTCACGGCCAAATTTAGAACAAACACACAACACATTGTTTTATATTATGTATTTCCAATTTGGCTAAAAACCACATTGTATTTAAGTCAAAATTTTCTTGTTGCGTGACCAACAACGATAAACTACATTTTGTGTCTCGAGCTTGGGCAGACACGCTATATTGTGTAGCACCCCATAAATTGGGACTGTTTTTTAAAAATACACAACTAAATGTGATCGGCGCTCCTTTTTGAACGTCACAAGCCGAAAAGCCCAAGGGGGGAATCCCTGGGTAAAAAACAAGCGGTAGCCCTTCACTTTAAAGGGGGCACCAAGGGATAATCTTCAGGGCCAAATGGGGGCTTTATGCGCGTTTCACGTTTATTCACCAATAAAAACGAATCACCCTACGATTCAATTGAATTCCGTCACACTGCGAGTGAAATTCGCAACCCGGACGGCTCCGTCGTTTTCCAGCAAGATCGCATGGAAGTCCCGGCAGCCTGGTCGCAGGTTGCTTGCGATGTGCTGGCTCAAAAGTATTTCCGCAAAGCCGGTATCCCCGCCAAACTGAAGGCCGTTAAGGAAAAAGGCGTGCCTTCCTGGTTATGGCGCAATGTTCCTGATGACAAGGCCTTGAACGATTTACCTGAAGACGACCGCAATTGCGGCGAAAGCTCGGCCAAGCAAGTCTTTGATCGACTTGCCGGGACATGGACCTACTGGGGTTGGAAAGGTGGTTTTTTCGACAAGGAATCAGACGCCAAGGCCTATTTTGATGAAATGCGCCACATGCTGGCCAGCCAGGTCGGCGCCCCGAACTCTCCACAGTGGTTCAACACAGGCCTGCACTGGGCTTATGGCATCGACAGCCCGGCACAGGGTCACTCTTTTGTCGATTTTCGCTCGGGTAAGCTGGTCAAATCAAAATCTGCTTACGAACACCCGCAACCCCATGCCTGCTTTATTCAGGGTATCAGCGATGACCTGGTCAATGAAGGCGGCATTATGGACCTGTGGGTGCGCGAAGCACGCCTGTTCAAGTACGGATCGGGCACGGGCACCAATTTCTCGCGCCTTCGGGCTGAAAACGAGAACCTTTCCGGCGGTGGCAAGTCCTCTGGATTGATGAGTTTCCTTAAGATCGGGGATCGCGCCGCCGGCGCTATCAAATCCGGTGGTACAACACGCCGCGCGGCCAAGATGGTCGTCGTTGACGTCGATCACCCTGACATTGAACCTTTCATTAACTGGAAGGTTCGCGAAGAACAGAAGGTTGCCGCTCTGGTTTCCGGTTCTCGCATGACTGAAGTTCATATGAATCTGGTTATGCAAGCCTGCGTACAGGGTTGCGATGACCATGATCATGAAACAGCCACGGATTGCAACTTTGATCCGAAAAAGAACAGTAATTTAAAGACGGCTATTCTGGCTGCCCGCGAGGCAATGATCCCGGAAAATTACATCCAGCGGGTTATTCAATTTGCCAAGCAGGGTTACACGGAAATATCCTTCCCCGTCTACAATACGGATTGGGATTCAGAAGCCTACCTGACCGTTTCAGGACAAAACTCCAACAATACGGTCCGCATCACCGATAAATTCCTCAACAAGGTACTTGAAGATGGTGACTGGGAACTGATCCAACGTACGGACGGTAGCGTCTCCAAGCGTATCAAGGCACGTGAGCTTTGGGACCAGATTAGTCAAGCCGCCTGGGCTTGCGCCGACCCGGGCTTGCAGTTTGATACGACCATCAATGACTGGCACACCTGCCCGGAAAGTGGCCGGATCAACGCCTCCAACCCTTGTTCCGAATACATGTTCCTGGATGACACCGCCTGCAATTTGGCGTCCTTGAACCTGATGACATTTATGGCCGAGAACAAGGGCGGAGAGTCTGTCTTTGATGTTGAAGCCTTTGAATACGCTGTCCGGCTTTGGACAATGACGCTGGAAGTCTCGGTCTTGATGGCCCAGTTCCCGTCAGAGCGCATCGCCCAGTTATCCTATGAGTTCCGCACCCTTGGTTTGGGCTTTGCCAACATTGGTGGTTATTTAATGGCTGCCGGTATTCCTTACGATTCAGAAGCTGGTCGCACTATTTGCGCGTCAATTTCAGCCCTGATGACAGGTGTCGCTTATGCCACATCCGCAGAAATGGCATCCGAAATGGGGGCTTTCCCACGTTATCAGGACAATGCCTCCTCCATGCTTCGGGTTATCCGTAACCATCGCCGCGCCGCTTACGGCGAAGCAGTTGGCTACGAAGAACTGAATGTGGCCCCCGTTCCCTTGGTTGTTGAAGGCGCGCCCGACGCTGAACTGTCTGTCGCCGCCCGCACTGCTTGGGACAGGGCCCTAGAGCTTGGCGAAAAGCATGGCTACCGTAATGCGCAGGTCAGCGTCATCGCGCCGACGGGCACCATCGGTCTTGTCATGGATTGTGACACCACCGGCATCGAGCCGGATTTTGCTCTGGTCAAGTTCAAAAAACTGGCTGGTGGCGGGTACTTCAAGATCATCAACCGCATGGTCCCAACAGCGCTTACCAGGCTTGGTTATTCTGAACGCCAGATCACGGACATCAAGGGATATGCCGAAGGTCATGGCACCTTGGAAGGCGCTCCGGGTATCAATCATGAAACCCTGCGCGAAAAAGGCTTCACAGAAGAAGCCCTTAAAGCGGTTGAAAAAGAATTAGCAGAGGCCTTCGATATCAAGTTCGCTTTTAACAAGTGGACCTTAGGCGAAACATTCTGCACCGACACCCTGGGGTTAAGCCCCGAAAAACTGGACGATGTGTCCTTCGACATGCTGACTGCTTTGGGCTTTCCCAGGGACCAGATTGAGGCAGCCAATATATTCGTTTGCGGCTCCATGACCATTGAAGGGGCGCCGCACCTGAAAGATGAGCACTTGCCTGTCTTTGATTGTGCCAACCCTTGCGGACGAACGGGCAAGAGATTCCTGTCCGTTGAAAGTCATATCCGCATGATGGCAGCCTCCCAGCCATTTATTTCCGGCGCGATTTCCAAGACCATCAACATGTCGGCTGACTCAACCATTGAAGATTGCTCGGAAGCCTACATGCTGTCCTGGCGTCTTGGCCTGAAGGCAAATGCCTTGTATCGGGACGGCTCAAAGCTCTCCCAGCCTTTACAGGCACAGCTGCTTGATGGTGACGCGGATACAGTCGACAACATCAAAGACGCATCGGACCCCATGCGCGCGGAAATTGTTGCGGAACGCATTGTGGAGCGTTTCATCACCCAGCGGCGCAAGCTGCCCCACCGTCGCAAGGGCTACACCCAGAAGGCCGTTGTTGGCGGGCATAAGGTTTACTTGCGTACCGGTGAATATGAAGACGGCCCGATTGGCGAAATCTTCATTGATATGCACAAGGAAGGAGCCGCGTTCCGCTCCTTGATGAATAACTTTGCTATCGCCATTTCCATTGGCCTGCAATACGGCGTTCCCCTGGAAGAATATGTGGAGGCCTTCACCTTCACCCGTTTCGATCCTTCAGGCATTGTCGAAGGCAATGACACGATCAAAATGGCCACGTCCATTCTTGATTACATCTTCCGCGAACTGGCGGTTTCCTACCTTGGTCGCAATGATCTGGCCCACGTCGAGCCGGAAGACCTTGCCCCGGACAGCCTGGGCAGCGGCGAAGGTGAAGGCAATATCCCGCAAAGCGTTCAGGAAGAAGCACAAGAAGCCGTCGAACGCATCGCCTCTAAGGGTTACGTGCGTTCTAAATTCCTGGTCATCAAAGGGGCCAAGGGCTACGGCGAGGAAAAGGAAGTTGCCAGCGCCGCAACCGGCACTGCTGAAAAAATGACGGCGTCAGCAGGCGGTGGGGGAAGTCAGATGCTGGCGAGTACTGAAGTTACCGAGACTGTGAGTGTTGAAACATCTGTCATGGCGACGACGGATGACCATCTCGATCAGGTCCGGGTTGCCCGTATGAAGGGCTACGAGGGTGATCCTTGTGGCGAATGCGGCAACTTCACATTGGTTCGAAACGGTACCTGTTTAAAGTGCCTGACATGCGGCGGCACCAGTGGTTGTTCGTAAAAAATAGCTGGGCAGGAGAAATCCTCCCTGGGAAACTTGGGGCGGCTTCGGGACTTAAAACCGAGACCGCCCCCTTTTTTGGATTGCTCTATCCAACGCTTTAAGTAAGGTTGTTCAGGTATCTTTCAGCTTTTTCCGTAAACTTGCCATTCAAAGTAGCGAAAAGAGTAATTACATGTAAACTGGCCCCGACCAGGCCAATGCAGACACACAAGGTTTTTAATGTCGGATAATTTAAAACTCAGTTTTTTCGTCGTTGATGATGATCCTGAAATGGCGGAATTTATGACCGAGCTTCTGATAGCTGGTGGTCATGAGGCCTCATTCAATACGGACAGCAAAATTGCCGTTGATCAGATTGCCAAACAAAAGCCGGATTGTGTCCTGATTGATTTGATGATGCCGGGCCTGGATGGCATGGAAATGTGCGCCCAGTTGCACAAGCATCCTGAACTCAACGACACAAGATTGATCGTCGTCTCCTCAAAAGCTTACCATTACGATCGGAAACTTGCTTTTGAATCAGGCATTGATGGCTATATCACCAAGCCAATTCGCGAGAACACCTTTGTTGCAAGAGTCGAACGCATCTATGCAGACAAGATGGACCTGTCTTTTTGGGGCGTGCGCGGCACACTTCCCGTACCCGGCGAGAAAAGTGTTCGATACGGCGGCAATACATCATGTGTGACCATTGAATTTTCCCGTGGGGAATTCCTTATTTTCGATGCCGGTAGCGGCATCAAGGCCCTGTCCGACTGGATGATGGGTCTGGGCAAAAAGAAAATTGAGGCGAAGATCTTCATTTCCCATCCTCACTGGGACCACATCAATGCCCTGCCTTTTTTTGTACCCTTGTACATTCAGGGCAATATTTTTGAAATTTTCGGCCCGCGCCATGGTGACATTACGGTGCATGAACTAATTTCAGCGCAAATGGACGGGGTCTACTTCCCCATTACCATTCAGGAATTCGCTTCCAGCGTTACCTTCCGGGATCTGCACGAAGAAGTCCTTGAGTTTGATGGTATTACCGTCAGGACTATGCTGTTGCATCACCCGGGGCAATGCCTGGGTTACCGTATTGAATACAGGGGGCGTTCGATCTGTTACATCACAGATAACGAGTTGTTCCTTGAATCCGACGAAGAGCATTACGATTCCTTCTACGTCAAACGCCTGGTCAAGTTTATCGAGGGCACGGACGCGTTGATTACGGATACCACCTACACGGACGAAGAATATTCAAACGGCAAGGTCGGTTGGGGTCATTCGTGCCTAAGTCAAGTTGTCGACCTGGCTGATCAGGCCAAGGTCAAGACTCTGTATCTGTTCCACCACGATCCAGATCAAAATGATGATGATATCGACGCCAAACTGGCGACGGCCCGGGACATTTTGAAAGAACGTGGTTCAAGTGTTGTCTGTGAAGCACCAACAGACAGAACCCACTTGAAAATTTAACAACTTAGGGATTCCCAATAATGGCCGGAACCGTCGAACAACGCCTGATTGATATGGGCGTCCAATTACCCAAACCGGCAGCGCCCGCCGCCAACTACATACCCTTTGTTATCAGCGGCAATATGGTCTTCGTTTCGGGCCAGGTCACCATGCTGGATGGGGAATTGCAGTATCTGGGTAAAGTTGGCGATACCTTAAGCGCTGAGGATGGCTACAAGGCGGCCCGCATTTGCGCCATCAATTTGATTGCCCAGGTCAAGGAAGCCTGTTCTGGCGATCTGGACCGGGTGACCCAAGTGGTCAAACTGGGCGGTTTTGTCAATTGTACGCCTGACTTCACGGACCAGCCCAAGGTCATCAACGGAGCCTCAGACCTGATAGCAGAAACCTTTGGCGATGCCGGAAAACACGCCCGTTTTGCCGTCGGTGCCCCCTCCCTGCCCCTGGGCGTCGCTGTTGAGGTTGATGGCATCTTCGAGATCGCGTGAGATCAAACTGCCTTCAAATGTTAGCATTTGATGGCAGGCAATTTGATCGATTCTTAAAAATTAAGGCAACGTATCTGCCCACGTAAGAGGGCAGGTTGCACTAAAGCTTGCGTTCTCGCCCGGCCATCCCCATCCTCTAACCCATGCCAGACGGAAGTGAAACTCAGCTCATCAAGGTTATCGGGGGAATCGGCGACATTACGGCCGATGATTGGGACGCCTGTGCCGGGACTGATGATCCTTTTGTCCGTCATGCCTTCCTTGCGGCCCTGGAAGAAAGCGGCTCGGTCAGTGCAGAGGCAGGCTGGATGCCCCATCATCTGGTGTTGGAAGATGAAAATGCTGTGGTCCTGGCCGTCGCCCCCCTTTACCTGAAGAACCATTCCTACGGCGAATACGTCTTTGACTGGGGTTGGGCCGATGCCCTGCACCGAGCGGGCGGTGAGTATTACCCGAAATTACAAGCCGCCGTACCGTTTACCCCGGTCACTGGCAGGCGCCTGCTAGTGCGCCCGGATTTAGCCCTTGAAAAACAGCGAGCCTTGCAAACGGCCCTGCTTTCCGGGCTCGTGCAGTTGGCAGAACGACTTAAGATTTCATCGTTTCACATAACCTTTCCAAGTGAGCAGGAATGGCGCCTATGTGGCGAGTTGGGCCTTCTGCAACGCACGGACCGACAGTTTCACTGGATCAATGACGGGTTTGAAACTTTTGATGATTTTCTCGCGGCCTTGTCCTCGCGCAAACGCAAGGGAATTCGTAAAGAACGCCGGGCCATTGCTGAAAAAGATGTGGTCATTCAAACCCTGCGCGGCGATCAAATCAAAGAGCACCATTGGGATGCCTTTTATGCATTTTATCAAGATACGTCGGACCGAAAATGGGGGCAGGCTTATCTGAACCGAGACTTTTTCTCCCGCTTGGGGGAAAGCATGGGAGAAAATGTGCTGCTGATCATGGCCGAAATTGAAGGGCGCTTTGTTGGCGGAGCCTTGAATATGATCGGTAAGGACACCCTTTTTGGGCGCTACTGGGGTTGCCTGGAAAACTTCAAGTTCCTGCATTTCGAGGTCTGTTACTATCGGGCCATGGATTTCGCCATCGAAACTGGCTTGAAAAGGGTTGAGGCCGGGGCACAGGGGCACCACAAATTACAACGCGGCTACCTGCCCAATGCCACTTATAGCGCCCACTGGATCGCCAATGCTGGCTTCAGGAAAGCGGTCAAACAATTCCTGATTGAAGAAACCGACGCCATCAAAGACGAAATCGACAATCTTGTTGATCACTCGCCGTTCAAAAGGTCTTAACCTTTAGGGCTTATTGTTTTCCCTATGTTGACATCAAAATACGCCCTTATCGCTTTTGCAGTGCTTTTTGCCTGGCAGTTATTGCCGGGCGAAGCCAATGCTGCCCTGAAATGTTCCCGCCTGATTAAAACTCCCGGTGGAGAACAGCTCCTAAATACCTGCGGGTCGTGCCGTATCGTCAAGGTTCAACGTAAACGTCCGGGGGCCGATGCCCCCATTAACCGGACCTATACGGTGGCCCCAAAGACAACTACGGGTTTGTCCTTTCGCGGACCGGGCCGTTCCCGGGTTATTTCCGACACGCCTTGCCGTGCGGGCGCTGCCGATGGTGCAAAAACCGGCGCCCCGCCATCCCCTGAAGGAGACGGCAAACGCTGTATCTTGATGCAACGGGTGGAGAAAGCTGGCATCTCCGGCCTGGCCCTGGCCAATACCTGTAATCAATGCCGCACGGCGGTCGTTGATCGCATTGACGCCAGTGGTTCAAGACGTTCAGAAAATGTCGTCATCGCCGGCAAGTCCGTTATCTCCTTGCCTGCCAAGGGTGCTGTTCAAGCCGGAATTATGAGCGAGAAAGCCTGTAGATAATTCAATGCATTAAGGACATTTTTTAATGTATTAAATTATCTAAATATCCTTAAAAGGTGAGCACGTTAGCAAGGCTTCCCCGTCCACACGAACGGTCTGCACCCCTATTTAACCAACGCCGGTTTTTTTCCTGCTTTACCTGGTTTTTTAGGCTTTTTAGGGGCCGGATCGGGATAATCGAAGATCGCCTTGCCATGCTCTATATCAACACGCACGATACCGCCATCCGCCAATTTGCCAAACAGCAATTCCTCGGCCAGGGGCTTCTTGATGTGTTCCTGAATGACCCTGCTTAAAGGGCGGGCGCCAAACAGCTTGTCGTAGCCCTTTTTAGCCAACCATTCACGCGCCTTCTCTGTCAGCTCAATAATCACATTGCGGTCCTCAAGCTGGGTTTCAAGTTCGATGATGAACTTGTCAACGATCCGTGAAACGACTTCTGGCGACAGGCTTGAGAAAGTAATAATGGAATCCAGGCGGTTGCGGAATTCAGGTGTGAACATACGCTCGATAGCTTCCGTATCTTCACCGCTGCGCTCCGCACGCTCAAAGCCGATCGCCGGTTTAGCCAGCTCTGCGGCCCCGGCATTGGTGGTCATGATCAAGATCACATTGCGGAAATCAACGCTTTTACCATTGTGGTCGGTCAGTTTGCCGTGATCCATGACCTGCAACAGGATATTGAACAAGTCCGGATGGGCTTTCTCTATTTCATCCAGCAGAAGAACCGTATGGGGTTGCTGGTCGATGGCATCGGTCAGTAAACCACCCTGATCAAAGCCCACATACCCCGGCGGCGCACCAATGAGCCGCGAGATACTGTGACGTTCCATATATTCGGACATATCAAAACGAACCAGCTCAATGCCCAAGGTTAAGGCCAGTTGTCGGGCGACCTCGGTTTTACCAACCCCCGTGGGGCCAGAGAACAAATAGGAGCCAATGGGCTTTTCAGGTTCACGCAAGCCCGCGCGGGACATCTTGATGGCGCTGGCCAGGGCCGTAATCGGCTTGTCCTGACCGAAAACCATTGTTTTCAGGTCCATCTCAAGGGTTTTCAGAGCTTTGCGATCATCAGAGGAGACGCTTTTGGGTGGAATCCGTGCGATCATGGCGACGGTTGCTTCCACATCCTTGACTGTCACCTTTTTGCGCCGCTTGGCTTTTGGCAACAGCATGCGCGAGGCCCCGACTTCATCAATGACATCAATGGCCTTGTCGGGCAATTTACGGTCATTGATATAGCGGGCCGATAACTCGACAGCCGTCCGCAAGGCTTCGTTTGTGTAGCTGACACTGTGGTGTTCTTCGAAATAGGGTTTCAGGCCTTTAAGGATTTTCACAGCATCCTCAAGGGAAGGTTCGTGAACGTCGATCTTCTGAAAACGCCGAACCAAAGCACGGTCTTTTTCGAAATGCGAACGATATTCCTTGTAGGTCGTTGACCCCATACAGCGCAGCTTGCCATTGGCAAGAGACGGTTTCAAAATATTGGAGGCATCCATGGAACCGCCACTGGTCGCCCCAGCCCCAATAACCGTGTGGATTTCATCGATAAACATGATCGCATGGGGTGTTTCTTCAAGTTCCTTGATGACTGCCTTCAGGCGCTCTTCAAAGTCGCCACGATAGCGTGTTCCTGCCAGCAATGAGCCCATATCCAAAGAATAAATGACGGCTTCAAGCAGAACATCCGGAACTTCTTTATTAACGATTCTACGTGCCAAACCTTCGGCAATAGCTGTTTTACCAACGCCGGGGTCACCAACATAAAGGGGATTGTTCTTCGAGCGACGGCATAAAATCTGGATCGTGCGCTCAACTTCCTGATCACGGCCAATTAACGGATCAATTTCATCATCCATGGCCTTTTGGTTAAGGTTGACGCAATAGGCATCAAGCGCTTCCGCCTCTGTTTTAACGACGTCCTCACCGTCCATGTCTTCATCAGCGCCACTTACCGCCGCCGGGCCTTGTTTTCCGGCAACCTTGGCAATGCCGTGAGAAATGTAATTTACCGCATCCAGGCGCGACATATCGTGAATTTGCAAGAAATAAACCGCGTGGGACTCACGCTCGGAAAACAGGGCGACCAGTATGTTGGCCCCCGTCACTTCCTCGCGCCCTGAAGACTGCACATGGATGATTGCCCGCTGCACGACACGCTGGAAACCGGCGGTCGGCTTGGGATCCGCCATGGGGGTATCGCTTGGGGACTCGACACGAATTTCAGCCAGTTCATCATTAATGAAATCAACAAGGTTCTGGCGCAATTGGTCCAGATCGACTCCGCAGGCCCTAAGCACAGCCACCGCGTCCGAATCATCGGTTAAGGCCATCAGCAAGTGCTCCAGGGTGGCATATTCATGGCGGCGTTCCGTCGCCATAGCCAGGGCCCGATGTAAGGTCTGTTCCAGGTTTTTTGATAACATGGGCCTAGTTGTCTCCGTCCATTTCAATGGTGCATTGCAGGGGATGATCATTCTGACGTGCCAGATCCATCACCTGGGTTGCCTTTGTTTCTGCCAGTTCGTGGGTAAAGACACCACAAACACCAACCCCACGCTGATGCACATGCAGCATGATCTGGGTCGCTTCATCCTGATTTTTGCCGAAGAACCGTTCAAGAATATGAATGACGAATTCCATTGGGGTATAATCGTCATTCAGCATCAAGACCTTGTACATGGCCGGCTTTTTGGTTTTTGGCCGCACTTTCGTCGCAAGACCAACCCCAAAATCGTCATCATCACTTGTCTTGTCGGGAGCCTTGGCCCCGTATTCTTTATTCATAGAAATTCTCAGCAATAATTTCACCAGCCATTAGATCCTGAATTGCCTCCCCTGTGGGGAAGTAGATTCTATCTACTAATTATATGTGCTTTTAATGCGGCCAGAAAAGGGCCGAAGCAAAATTTCACCATAAATTGATACTTTTGCCACTCTTTCACCTTTAAGCTAAATAATTGATTTAAATAAATAAAACCACCCACTGGAGCCCCCTCTGTTCATAATCAGTTGATTTATCTTCAAAATGGACCGTTTCCGGTGTCTCAATTTCAAAATTTAACCAGGGTAATTTTTTTAAGGTGCCCATGGCCTTGCACTATCGTGACGCTTCAAGCTCCGTATTTTTCGAGTATCAGATGATCCCCCGGCGCGAAAATTGATTTTTATTTCTTCTTAAGTGTTTGCTAGGTAGTATTTAGCATATTAAAGGGATTCCAAGTCATGGTGAGTTTTGTGGGAAAGTATTTTTGGCAAGCTTAAGGTGGAATTTTCCAGTTGCCGTGACCCTGTTGCTAACGGCATTTATCGTGCTTGCCCCGAACACTGTCCGGGCCAAATACGCATCCTACGTGATTGATGCGGAAACTGGCACCGTCCTCCACAGCATCAACGAGAACACCCGTAATTATCCGGCATCATTGACCAAAATGATGACCCTTTACATGATTTTCGATGCACTGGACAACGGCCATATTCAGCTTGACCAACATCTTAAAATTAGCGCCCGCGCCGCGCGTCAACCTTCTTCCAAACTGGGCCTGTCCAGGAAGGACAAGGTGACCTTCGAGCAGGCCATACTGGCAATCGTCACAAAGTCAGCCAATGACGTGGCCACGGCAGTCGCTGAAACCTTAAACAAGTCGGAGCGAAGCTTCGCCCTGTCCATGACCGCAAAAGCCCGGGCCATTGGCATGACTCGCACGACATTTCGCAATGCCTCGGGCTTGCCCCATCGTGGCCAGCTTTCAACGGCCAAGGACATGGCAACACTGGCGCTTCGCCTGCTTCGGGACTTCCCCCAGCATTACCATTATTTCTCAACCACGAATTTTACCTACAAAGGATTGAGCCATAAAAATCACAATAAGTTGCTAAAGACCTACAAAGGTACAGACGGAATCAAGACTGGTTACATCCGGGCCTCGGGTTTTAATTTGGTGGCCTCGGTCGAACGAGGCGGCCAGCGATTGATTGGTGTTGTCTTTGGCGGTCGCACGTCGCGCGTCCGTAACAGCCATATGTCAAAACTTCTGGATAAGAGTTACGGCAAACTGGCCTCTACCCATAGCCAGGTTGCTGAAAAAGCAAAAGTATCGAAAAGCGCCCGCGACCAGGCCCTGGCTAAGTTGCTCTGGGGTGTTCAGGTTGGTGCTTACAAAACCACTGCACCCGCTTACAAAATCGCCAAACTGGCTGTGGAAAAAGCCCCCGACCATTTATACGATGGCCATATCCGCGTCGTCCCCCTGGAAAAGAAAAAGCGCAAACCCATCTACCGGGCGCGCATCCTGGGGCTATCCAAACTTCAAGCCTACCGCGCGTGTCGCATCCTAAAACGCCGCAACATCAATTGCATGGAGCTGAAAATGAAACAGCCCCTGCAACAGTTAGCGGCTAATAATTAAGGCTCTTACCCCGTTATTACGGTCTCCTCTCCCGTTCTACATTCCCGCGCAGGTGGGAAACCAGTACTTTCATCCTTTTATTTTTCTGCCTCACAGAGCAGAAAACCATTAAATTAATCGATAATACAAATAGCACGATCAAAAGTTGCATGACTCTAGTTGGTCAATTAGATTGTTTATGATAAAAATTGCGGTTTAGGTGAGTAAAAATGCCGAACTTATTAAGTGATATTGTAGGACAAGTAGAGCGCCTCCCACTACGACCATCTGAAGCAAATGCCCTACTTCCCTTATTTGAGGCTATAAGCAATTCCCTTCATGCAATACTAGAAAAATACAGTGATTCCGGGCTAGCTAAATATGGTCGGATTGATATTCATGTGATCCGAGAAAAAAATGAAAATGATACTTTCCCGGTCATCGGGTTTGAGGTGTCAGATAATGGTATTGGTTTCAATGAAGAAAATTTTCAATCTTTTTTAACACCGTATTCCCGCTTAAAAATGAAACGGGGTGGAAAAGGTATTGGACGATTAGGGTGGCTGAAAGTATTTAGCCAGATCACCTTGGATTCCAAATACGATGATGATGGTGAACTGAAAAACCGTACGTTTGATTTCATTTTAAGAGAGTCAGAACAAATAGTTTTCAAGGAAAATGGGGCCAATAAATTTACTGAAACCGGCACCAATGTCCTTTTAAAAGGATTTCTAGATAGTTATGGCGGCAAATGTCCAAGTAAAATTGAAACAATAAATCAACGAATCATTGCTCATTTTTTGCCAATTTTTGCGGCGGATCAAGTTCCTAAAATTTTCGTTCATGATGACGGTATAACAAATTTAAAAGATGAATTTGATAGCAAAATTTCACATTCGGACGAAGTTCTCATTGAAATTGAGTTAAACGAAGAAATACATCCCATTATTGTTCACCATATGAGATGTGACAAAAGTATTAGACCTAGGGGTGGTCAAAATAATTGGATGTGTTTTTGTGCAAATCAGCGTGGTGTTCATGAATATGGAATTGACGAACAAATTGGATTGCAATCCTTAAACGGTGAAGAAATTTATGTAGGAACTGTTACAGGCGATTTTCTTGATGATCATGTCAATACACAAAGGACTGATTTTATTTTCGATGCTGATGATGGTCGTACTATCAGGCGTCAAGTCGCCTCAAGTGTGAAAGATTTCTTGAGGGAGTTTGTAGATGAATCTCTCGCCCAAAAGAGAGCGATAGCTCAAAACGTAATAAATAAGAATCCTCAATATATTTACCTTCAAAGTGAAATGGATGATTTCATTCAAGACCTTCAACCAAACAGCAACAACGAAGAAAAAATTTACATTGAAATGTCCCAAAATAGGTACAGGCGACAACGTAGGTTCAATAATGTGAAGCAAGATATTGAGAATGCGCCAGAGTATGATGATAGCATCGCGGAAAAGGTATCTGACTATCAGGAGTACATTCAAGATGACCAAAAAGGTGCTCTTGCAGAATATGTGACGAGGCGAAAGTCCGTTTTAGATTTACTAGATAGGTTAAGAGGGTTCGATAAACCGGATACAGAAACCTACTCTCTAGAAGAGGCTGTGCATAAGCTAATCTGCCCGATGCGTATTGATTCACATCAACTTAGCATTGAGGATCATAACTTATGGATTTTAGATGATCGTTTAGCTTTTTTTAATTTCTTTGCATCTGACAGGCCAATTAGTCAATTTACAGATGTAGAATCTGGAAGAGAGCCAGATATTACCGCATTTTATGATAGCTGTTTTGCATGGAAGCTAGGAGATAGGTCATCAGATACCGTGATACTTATCGAATTCAAAAGGCCTGGGTTAAATGCATATACAGATAAAAACGATCCATATTTACAGTTAATGGATTATGTAAGATTGTTTCAAGGAGGCAGCACTGTGAAAGATCGAAATGGTGCTGTAATTTCTGGAATTGGGGCAAATACGTCATTCCATTGTTACATCGTGGCCGACTTAACAAATGGATTAAAGAGAAGATTACAGGGCCGGTTCTTAGATACACCTGATGGAAAAGGGATGTTTGGATATCAGAACAACCCAGATTGTTATGCCGAAGTTATTCCGTACGACAAACTACTCAATGATGCCCATATGAGAAATGCAATTTTCTTCGATAAGTTGGGCTTGAACGGGTGAAGTAGTAATATTCAAGTATATTACTGAATTCCTGCCTTCGCGGAAATGACAAAGGGCTTAGCCGAGTAAACTAATCAAACGCCGGGGGCTCTAAGCCGCTTGCGCGTAGTTGTTCGCTTAGGGCGGCTTTCAGGCGGCTCAAGCCTTCTTCGTTGCTCGACTCACAACGAGCAACCAGCACGGCTTGGGTATTGGAGGCACGCAGGAGCCACCAACCGTCGTCGGATTGCACCCGCACCCCGTCCATGTCGTGGACGGTGATACCGCTGATGGTTTTCAGGCGCTCGGCGACTTCTTCGACGATGGTGAACTTGCGTTCTTCCGGACAGTCAAAGCGAAGTTCCGGCGTGTTCAGCATTTGCGGCATGGCGTCGAGCATGTCATCGAGGGTTTGATCGGACGAGGCGATGATTGACAACAACCTGACCGCCGCATAAAGGGCGTCATCATATCCGTAGTAGCGGTGTTTGAAGAAAATGTGGGCGCTCATCTCGCCGGCAAGGGGCGATCCGGTTTCCTGCATCTTGGCTTTGATCAAGGAATGACCGGTCTTCCACATGAGGGCCTTGCCGCCCATGCGTTCGATCTCATCAAAAAAGACCTGGCTTGCCTTAACATCGGCAATGATCGTCGCACCGGGAATATCGCGCAGGACTTCGCTGGCCAGAATAACCATCATCTGGTCACCCCACAGCACCCTGCCCTGACTATCAATCAAACCAATGCGGTCCCCGTCACCATCAAAGGCGAAACCCAGATCACAGCCTTCGCTTGCCACAGCTTCTTTAAGCTGTTCAAGATTGGCCTCTACGGTCGGGTCCGGATGATGGGCCGGGAAAGTGCCGTCGATTTCCTCGTTAAGAAGTATATGACGTCCGGGCAACCCGGCGACGAGGGCCTCAAGGGCTTCACCTGCCGCACCATTGCCGTTATCCCAGGCGATGGATAATTCTTTTGAGCCCTGGTAGTCACTTTGCAGGCGTGCCACGTAATCATCAAAGACCGGGCTTCTTTCGTGTGAGCCTTCCCCATTGACGAAATCTCCGGCGGCGACCAGCTTTCCCAGTTTCTGAATATCTTCACCAAAAAAAGATTTGCCGCCCAGGCTCATTTTAATGCCGTTGTAATCAGGCGGATTGTGGGAGCCTGTAATCATCAGCCCGGCATCGGCCTCAAGCACATGAGTCGCGTAATACAGCATAGGACTGGGCCCCAGACCAACCCGGTGAACATGCAAGCCCGCCTCGCACAAACCTTCAACCACCGCTGCTTCAAGTTCCGGCGAGGACAAGCGTCCGTCATACCCGACAGCCACCGAGGTGCCGCCACCACGCACAACAAACGTGCCAAAGCCCTGACCAATGGCCAGAACATCATCAGGGTTTAAGGTGTCGCCGACAATGCCGCGAATATCGTACTCGCGCAGAATCGTCTGATCCAGTTGTCTTGTATTTGTCATCGAGAAATCCTAGCTGGCGTTGCCGTTCGGGCGGCCAAGGCAGTGGTAGTCGATACCGGCAGCAGCCATATCGTCCGGGTTATAGATATTGCGAAGGTCAACCAGTATGGGTTTGCTGAGCAAAGATTTAACGCGATCAAAGTCAAGCCCGCGAAAGGCATTCCACTCAGTAATAATCACCAGAACGTCAGCCCCTTGCATAGCGTCGTAACTATCTTCACACCAGTGAATGTCCTCAAACATTTCCCGGGCCTCGTCCATGCCTTCTGGATCATAAGCCCGAATGCTGGCCCCGGCTTTTTGTAGGGCTGGCAGAATATCAAGGCTAGGTGAGTCGCGCATGTCGTCCGTGTTGGGTTTGAAAGTAACCCCGAGGACAGCCACTGTTTTACCTTTAAGGGATCCATCACAGGCCGCGACGACCCGATCCGCCATGCCGACTTTTCGTTTGTTATTGATGTCGACAACGGTCTCGATAATTTTTAGCGGCGCCCCCGCGTCCCGCGCCGTACTGACCAAAGCCAAGGTGTCCTTGGGGAAGCACGAACCGCCATAGCCCGGCCCGGCATGCAAAAACTTCGAGCCAATGCGACCATCCAGACCAATGCCCTTGGCAACATCCTGAACATCCGCCCCGACATTTTCACACAAGTCAGCCATTTCATTAATGAACGTGATCTTCATGGCCAGGAATGTATTGGCCGCGTATTTGATCAATTCTGAGGTTTGGCGCTGGGTAAACAAGATAGGCGTTTCGATCAAGAATAGCGGGCGATAGAGATTACGCATAACTTCCTGGGCGCGCTCACTGCCCGTGCCAATAACGACCCGGTCCGGGCGCATGAAATCATTAATCGCAGAGCCTTCACGCAAAAATTCAGGGTTGGAGACAACATCGAAGTCCGCATCGGGACAGGTCTCGCGAATGACCTTCTCTACTTCATCGCCAGTACCTACAGGCACCGTCGATTTAGTGACAATGACACTGTAGCAATCCAGGGCTTCGCCAATTTCACGGGCTGCAGCGTAAACATAGGACAAGTCCGCATGGCCGCCGCCGGACTCAGTGGGCGTCCCAACGCAAATGAAAACCGCATCGGCGCCACTGACGGCGGCCTTAAGGTCCGTGGTAAAGCTCAAACGGCCAGCCTTGACGTTATTGGAGACCAAATCTTCCAGGCCTGGCTCGAAGATGGGCATGATGCCATCATCCAGGCGATCAACCTTATCCGGGTCCTTGTCGACGCAAACCACATCGACGCCAAACTCTGAAAAACATGCCCCGGAAACTAGTCCAACATAACCGGTGCCAATCATTGCTACGCGCATAGTCGTTCCCTATTCATATTTTTTAAGCATCTGGCGGGTACCGTCGCTTAAATCATCACGCGCAAGGGCGAAGGCAACCTGTGCTTCAAGAAAGCCCAGCTTGGATCCACAATCAAAGCGGCTTCCCTCAAAACGCAGGCCATGGAACGGAATGCTGTCGATGGTCTTGGCCAGGGCATCGGTCAACTGAATTTCCCCACCCGCGCCTTGTTCCTGTTTGCTCAAATGATCAAAAACCTCTGGCTGCAAAATGTAACGCCCGATAATGCAAAGGTTTGACGGGGCCAGATCAGGTTCCGGCTTTTCAACCAGTCCCTTGGCCCTGGCCAAACGGCCATCATCTTCAACAACATCCAGAATGCCATAACGGTTGGTGTGTTCGTGCGGCACTTCCTCGCTGGCGACAATATTGCCGCCGGTTTGCCCGTAAACTTCCATCATCTGTTTCAAACACCCCGGTTCGGCCATGATCAGATCATCGGCCAGAAGGACGGCAAAAGGCTCATCAGCAATGAAATGACGCGCACACCAAACTGCGTGGCCCAACCCTAAGGGTTGTTGCTGGCGGGTCGAGGATATTTGCCCCGGCTTGGACATAACGCCCTGAACCTGTGAAAGCGCCTCTTCCTTACCGCGGGATTCCAGAGCTTGTTCCAGTTCGAAACTGTGATCAAAATGATCCAGCAAAACCGCCTTGCCGCGCCCGGTAACAAAGATAATTTCCTCGATCCCGGCGTCGCGGGCTTCTTCAACCGCGTACTGGATCAGCGGCTTATCGACGATGGGCAACATTTCTTTGGGCATGGCCTTGGTCGCAGGTAAAAACCGCGTCCCCATACCGGCGACGGGAAAGACCGCCTTAGTTACTGGTTTAGGCATATAAAATCCTCGAATTAACCGTTCGCGAATCACCTGAACGGCACATTTCGGGGCCTTTGTGCCATACCCAGGAAGTCGCTGCAACCTTGAGCTTTTCTAGAGCAATCTGCGTTTAGTTGAATGCAGTTTGATCTATGACAGAAGAACATCCTTGGCACGATTGATCTTGGCAGCCAGATAGGTCGAGCCGCCGTGGTCTGGATGCAGGCCCGCAATCAGCCTGTGATGGGCCTGCTTGATCTCCTCAGGACTAGCCCCGTCCTCAAGGCCAAGAATTTCAAACGCCTCCTTGCGATCCATCTGGCCCTTAAAGGAATCGCCAGCGCCCCCGGTACCGGCGCTGTTCCCACCCCCGGCCATACGCGAAAAACTCCTGTAGGTGTCGGCCGCAATGCGAAAGCGCGCAAGCCAAACCAACAATGCCGGCAAACTGGCAAAAGCCCAACCGAGACGACCTGTAAAGGCCAAAAATAATCCGCCAGCGACAATTAAGCCAAGGGACAGCCACTTAAGCGCCTTCACAAGGGTCTTGGGATCGGCGCTGACATACCAGCGCGACATCAGTAAAAGTCCCGCCAGCAGCGCTATCCCCAGAATTAGGTATGACAATAGGAATTACCCCAGATTTTCATTGATTTGACTGGCCGGAGCGACGTCCTTGACGTCGAGATACATCACAGTGACGGTAATTGCCATTTCATAACCCTCCTTGGTGATCATTTGATATTTTTGCAGAAATTCGACGGTAAGGAAGAATGTTGTGGATAGGAAGTTTTAAATATAACACACAGGTTTAGGACTGCCCCTGGAGCAGACCAATGGCATCAATCAGACTGCGGACTTCCTGCCGTGCGGATATGTGTGACATGCTCAGTTCTTCCGGACCCAGTATGTCCATGATATCCATCATGGTCAAACCAGCCAGAAATAGTTCGCGATAGATAACCCGTTCGCCAAACCCTGAGACCTGACGAAAGCCGACCCGTTCCGATAAATCCGCCAGCAGGCGCTCGACCTCGCGTTTGTTGCGGGCATCCAGATGGCTCAAACGATTTCGCATGACAATCCAGTCTATGGAGCCACCGTCTCTCTTGGCCCGGCGCATTTTCTGCTGCCAGACCATTTCCGAATAATGGCTCGGGTTCTGGATTTTCAAAGTGGACGGATCAACCCGGGCAAGCACATCCAGATCAATCAAGCTGTCATTCAGGGGGGTGATTAAGGTATCGGCAAATGAATGTCCCAAGCGGGTCAAAATGCTATCCGCACCCGGAGTATCAATGACGATGACATCATTATTGCCCGATAACTCGTCTATGGTATCGGACAGGCGTTGTTCATCCTCAAGTTCGGCGGCATCTCGGTTGTTCTCGGCGCTGTGCTCGATAACCCGGATCTCGGGCATGGGAAGGTCCTTGCCTTTGTCATTCATAAATTGCTGACGATTGGATAGATAGTTGGACAAGGTTCCCTGACGGGCATCCAGATCAATACTGGCGACCCTTAGTCCGTCGCGCAACAAGCCGACAACCAGATGCATGGCTGTTGTCGACTTACCACTGCCACCTTTCTCGTTCCCGGTAACAATCACATGTGCGCGTTTGTTGGTCATAAGCTTGCGAATCGCCCTATAAATCCTGTGCAAACTCTAATCCGGCATGTTGGCGCTGGCAAATGCTCAAGCCATGATTATGATGGCCTCAGTTTGCATAAGCGATAAACTGTCGCCGATTTTCAGGTAAGGATGCAGTGAATGAAGTTATTGGTTACAGGGGGCGCAGGGTTCATTGGCTCAGCCGTGATTCGCAGCGCCATTGCAGCCGGTCGTGACATCGTCAATGTGGACAAGCTAACTTACGCCGCCAATCTGGACAGCCTTGCCAGTGTCGCAGATAATTCCCTGTACCAGTTCGAAAAAGCGGATATTTGTGACGCCGCTGCCATGGCCGAACTGTTGGCAAAGCACAGCCCTGATGCAATTATGCATCTGGCGGCAGAATCCCATGTGGATCGCTCCATCGACGGGCCTTCGCAATTCATCCAGACCAATATCGTCGGCACCTACCAATTGCTTGACGTTGCCTTGCAATACTTCAACACCCTAAAAGGTGCAAAAAAAGACAACTTCCGTTTTCATCATGTCTCAACTGATGAAGTCTTCGGATCATTGGGTATGGATGATCCTGCCTTCACACCATCCACGCCCTACGCGCCGCGCTCACCTTATTCGGCCAGCAAGGCGGCGTCAGACCATCTGGCCCTTTCCTGGTTGCATACGTATGGATTGCCCGTGGTGTTGAGCAATTGCTCAAACAATTACGGCCCCTATCAGTTCCCGGAAAAATTAATCCCGCTGATGATCATAAGCGCCCTGAACGAACGCCCCCTACCCGTCTATGGCAAGGGCGAGAACGTGCGCGACTGGTTGCATGTGGACGATCATGCCATGGCCTTGCTGAGAATTCTTGATCAAGGAAAGTTGGGTGAAAGCTATCTTGTGGGCGGCGATGCTGAACGCAGCAATCTTGATGTGGTCAAAACCATCTGCACTTTGATTGACGACGCCCAAGGCAATGGCCCTCATGAAGAGCTCATCACTTTCGTCACAGACAGACCCGGTCATGATCACCGCTACGCCATAGATGCCAGCAAGATCCGCGACGAGCTTGGCTGGCAGCCCTCTGTCGGATTTGAAGAAGGCTTGCAGCAAACCGTTCAGTGGTATCTTGCCAATCAGGATTGGTGGAAACCACTTATGAAAGAGCGCTATGATGGTGAACGACTGGGCCTTGGGACAACGGGAAGGACAAGCTAAATGAAGGGGATTATTCTCGCCGGCGGTTCTGGCACCCGGCTTTATCCGGCAACACAGGTTGTCAATAAACAGCTATTACCCATCTACGACAAGCCGATGATTTATTATCCCCTGTCGGTGCTGATGCTGGCTGGCATTCGTGAAATTCTGTTGATCAGCACTCCGGTCATGCTGCCCCTGTTCAAAGACCTGCTGGGCGACGGCTCCGACATTGGACTAACCATTGACTATGCCGAACAGGCACAGCCAAACGGCCTGGCCGAAGCCTTCATCATCGGCCGTGACTTTATCGGTGATGATGATTGCGCGCTTATTTTGGGTGATAATATTTTCTATGGTCACGGCTTTATGGATTTGCTGGCAAAGGCGTCGACTCGAAAGTCAGGGGCCAGCGTCTTCGCTTACTGGGTTGCTAATCCACAAGCCTACGGCGTGGTTGACCTGGACGAAAATGGCAAGGCAATCAAGCTAGTTGAAAAGCCCACGGAGCCGACCTCCAACTGGGCCGTCACCGGGCTTTATTTCTTCGACAACAAAGTCGTTAAAATTGCCGCCGGGGTAACGCCCTCGGCACGTGGAGAACTTGAAATTACCGATGTCATTCGTGCTTATATGGAGACGGATAGTCTGAATGTGGAACTGATGGGGCGTGGCTTTGCCTGGCTTGATACAGGCACACACGACACCTTGTTGCAGGCCAGCCAGTTTGTCCAAACCGTCGAACACCGTCAGGGCCTGAAAATCGCCTGCCTGGAAGAAATCGCCTTGCGCATGAATTTCATCGATCTTGGCCAATTCATGAAGATCGCCAAGGATAAATCAGCCAGTGCCTATGGCCAGTACCTGCTGGGTGTGGCAAAAGAAATTGAGGGCAATGAAACCGGCTCTCGGCTGGAAACCAAATAACATCTTATTGGTGGATCACGCCCTTCGGATGGAAGGCGTGGAAAACAAAAGCGAAGGTGATGTCATGGGCAATGTCCTGCCACTTGTCGCCGCTTTGTTTCCTGACAATGATGTTTCCCACATCACGCCCCGCTGAAATATTTGAACTGTCCAGGGCCGAGTTTTGCCCTGCCTGCCAGCTTATTTCAATGCCCCCGTCCGTCTTAATAATGCCCTTGGCACTTAACATTGGCAGGCTCCATGCCTCACCATCAACAACAACGACCCGGACCATAGCGCCGATACCTTCAGGCATGTCGCCTTTAAAAAATCCGTAAGGCGTATTTCTGCTGTCATAGCCCGCATAAGGGTTTTCGCCGTAGCGACGCATGTGGGGTGAGGATGGTACCAGCACCTTGGCAGCAGGCGCACGTTTCTTGAAACGTGCAAATGATTCCAGACGCGAGGGCAATACCTTAAGACTTTTGCCCGTCATGGAACCGACGATGCCTTCGCCAAGAAACTGCTGCCACCATGATTCAGTTTGACGATCATACATAACCAGATCGCTGTTACGTAATTTGCCAGTGGTTCCGAAATCCAACACCTTCCCTTCCAGGCGGCGATCAAAAACGATGGAGGAATTACATAAAGGACAATAAGTCACCGTCACCGGAATGCCGCCAATACTGTCATTAACGATCTCGTGCCACATCAAAACCCGCAAGGGATAGGCCTTGTCCTCGCCATTCACTTGCAGGGCAATAACCGGCTCATTAGGGCCGATGTCCTCAATTTCCGAGATTGCCCTGAACTCCGGATCGTCAATAGCGGGGATGCCATCCTTTGGCGGCCCACCAGAAAATATTTCAGATAAATCCACACTATGTTTGGAGAAATCAGTATTCTTCCATTCCCAGTCCCAACTGGAAGGATTGGATGCTGCGTCTGCCCGCACGGCGCCAAGGGCAAGCCAAACAAGCGCGGCGGCGCTCAGTATTAAGGCCAGGGAAAGACGGTTAGTATTCATGATCCAAACATGCCCTCTCATGGATCAATGAGCAATTCAAACTAGCATCACATTATGGTGATCCATAAGCTTGACCCGCCGCCAAAGCCTCGCCACACTTTGGCCGAAATAAGGATTTAAGGACTGTCGGATGAGCGACAACGTGGACTGCATTGTTATTGGGGCCGGGGTTATCGGCCTGGCCGTCGCCCGAAAAATGGCGCTGCAAGGTCGTGATGTGCTCGTGCTGGAAGAAGCCGACGCCATCGGCACCGGTGTCAGTGCGCGCAACAGTGAGGTCATCCACGCAGGGTTATACTATCCACAAGACAGCCTGAAGGCGCGCCTCTGCGTTACCGGCCGTGCCCTGTTGTATGATTATTTGAACGAGCGTGGCATCAACTATAAGCGCTGCGGTAAACTGCTTGTGGCCACCAGTGATGATGATGAACAAGCCCTGGACGGGATTCTCGAAAATGCCCGGATCAATGGCGTTGATGACATGAGCAAGCTCAGTCAGGCACAAGCCCTCGCCCTGGAACCGGAACTTAACTGCAAAAGCGCACTTTTATCGCCCTCCACAGGGGTTTTGGATTCCCATGCCTACATGTTGAGTTTACAGGGGGACGCTGAAAACAACGGCGCCACTTTCGCCTTTCTTAGCTCAGTTGTCGGTGGACGCATTGAAGATGGCGCCATCGAGCTGGATATCTCTGGCGATGACGGTACGATGACACTGGGCTGCCAGACCCTGATTAACGCCGCCGGGTTGGGGGCGCAGAAAGTCGTCTCATCTATTCAGGGGTTTCCGCCAGAACTGGTGCCGCCACAATATTTCGCCAAGGGAAGCTATTTCACCCTGAACGGCAAAGCCCCGTTCTCCCATCTGATCTACCCCATACCGGGCAAGGCCAGCCTGGGCACTCATTATACATGTGATCTGGGCGGACAAGCGCGTTTTGGACCTGATGTCCAGTGGGTTGATGAAATCAATTATGACGTGGACCCGAAACGGGCGGACAGCTTCTATGCCGCCATCAGGCGTTTTTGGCCGGGCCTTAAAGATGGCGCTCTCAGTCCTGCTTATTCAGGTATTCGCCCCAAGGTTCAGGCCCCGGGTGAAGAAACGACTGATTTCATCATTCAGGATAGCTCCGTGCACGGCGTTAACTCTCTGGTTAATCTATTCGGTATAGAATCACCGGGTCTGACATCGTCTTTGGCCATTGCGGACGACGTCGCGGGCAGGCTTTGAAGGCCACCGCGCAGATATGGTAGAAATAGATTCTATTATTTAAGTTAGGACATCCCGAATGATCCGGTTTTGGACAACAAGTGCCACTTTATTGCTGATATGCCTTTTAGCTGTACCCGCCGCAGCGCAGGCACCTGGCACCCGTATTCAGGGACAAGAGGTCGAAGAAGAAGTCCAGGTTGAGAGCCGTGATAGTGGCCCCCTGCTCGACATCCGCGAGCAAATGCGCGAATTCATTCAAAAAATTTCAGCCTATGCCCGTTCGCAAAACCCCAACTTTATTGTCATCACCAAGGGCAGCCCGGAACTGCTGGTGAAGATTGACGATGTTGACGACACCAAAGTTTCCTCCGCACGTGCCTATATGCGCTCCATCGATGGCATTCTTGTCGATGGGCTTTTCTTTGGCCAAAAAACGGTGGGGGTGCCGACCACACCTGAACGTCTTGAAAAAACCCTGAATTTTGTCCGTCTGGCCAAAAAGAACCGTCTCAACGTCATGGTCATGGATTATGTGGCCGATGCCCAGCAAGCAGAGCAATCCTACAACTTTAATGAAGAGCTGGAGTTGACCCCTTTTGTTGCCGATGCCAAGGGTGAGGATTTGAATTCGATCCCGACATTCCGCCAAGACCCGTTCATGGAAAACCCCAAGAGTATCCTGTCCATGCTTGATGCCAAAAACTTTCTTTATTTGGGCGATACCTCCGGCTTTGGCCGTCAGGACGAATTCGCCTTGAGAATTCACGACACAAATTATGACATCATCGCCGTCAATATTATGCATGGGCGCACCCCGCTAAGCCGACAAGCTGTAGAAACCCTGAAATACAAAAAACTGGGTTCAAAAAGACTGGTCCTGGCCCACATGGATATCGGAGCCGCAGCCTCCTACGATTACTTTTGGCAACCGGGTTGGCGTGAGGGTTCCCCCACATGGATCAGTGGCCCTGCCAAAGACAACCCGGACCGCCACTACATTCAATACTGGCGCCCTGAATGGCAAAACATCATCTTCGGCGACACCAATTCCTACATTTACGGCCTCATCGCCCAAGGCTTCGATGGCGTCATCCTGAGTGGATTAGAAGCCTATAAATACTTCCTGGGAGATACAGGGGAAGACGAGGAAGATCAGTAGAGGCCCTCATTTTTTGCCTTTTGCGCGAAGGCAACAATGGCGACCCATGACGGCCACAAGTAAAATCAAACGCAAGGTTTTGCGTGATAAGAAAAATGCAACAAAGTCGGTACAGCCTTAAGAGAATTTAGCCCCAAAAGCTAAAAAATCAAAAGCGACTTTCCGCAACCAGTTCGATCACGAATCCATCTTCGCTTGGAAAACGTTTTGTTATGATCGAGACGGCTTCGACTTCATCACGGGCGGTGACATTCCTGACGTGGACGTCAGCCCATTGATCATCAAAAAAGTGGTGGTGCTGGTTTTCTTTAACCATGGCCCGCACTTCTTTATTATATATGGACACTTCAAAAACTTGGTGTCCGTTCTCAGGCATTTGTAACATCTATCAGAACCTTATCCGGTTGAAGTTTCCTTCCGGTGTACTCGTCCGGGGTCTTTCTAACTGTCGAAACAAACTAGAAAACACCATCAATATTCATATAGCTCAACTTACAATTTGATTGTTAAGAAAGTATTTCAGGCAATCAATAAAAGTAAGTCATGGCGAATCGCCAGGCGCTTACCAGCCCGTCGACAAAAAACAACCAGGGACTTAAATTTTAGAAATCTTCGTCAGGGTTAACTTTCGTAGCATGCGCAAGGCCTTGCCGTAGAACAATAAAAGGCCCCTGCCATATTATGGACAAGGGCCTTTAAATGGTAGGCGCTACTGGACTCGAACCAGTGACCGATCCCTTAAAAGGGGATTGCTCTACCAACTGAGCTAAGCGCCCCGAAGTATTAATTCATCTGAATCACACGGGATTCAATACATTGGTGGCCTACTTATCCAAAATTTCATTTTATGAAATTGTTGGGTAGGACACCCCGCTCAGAAGCCCGGAAAATAAGGACCAGAGACGGTGCGGTCAACACCTTTCGTTCGACTTGTGCCTTTATATTCAAAGAAGCCCTCTCAGACCTCTGAATTTCGTTCTTCATAGCGCTTGACCAGCTTTTGTTTCACCCTGGGCGAGACGAAATGACCTATATCTCCCCCAAGGCGACCGATTTCCTTGACGAAGCGCGACGCAATGAACTGATGCCTGTCAGAAGCCATCAGGAACACGGTTTCAATCTCATTATTCAGGCGAGAATTCATACCTGCCATCTGGAACTCGTATTCAAAATCTGACACGGCGCGCAGGCCCCGGATAATCACGGACGCCTCAACATTTTCAGCAAAATCCATCAGCAACGAATTAAAGGGGCGAACTTCCACCTTCGATTTAAGGGCATCCCCTAAATTGATGACTTCTTCTTGAATCATATCAAGACGTTCATCCAGTGTGAACAGGGTGTCTTTACCCGTATGTTCGGCAACGCAAACGATCAGGGTGTCGACGACCTTCGTCGCACGGCTGATAATGTCCATGTGGCCATTGGTCACCGGGTCAAAGGTTCCGGGGTAGATACCGATACGGGACTCAGGCATGGGCTATTGTTTCCCTAAAGCTCAGGACTCCTCAGCGTTTTCGGAGTTATCAGAGGCATCCTCGCTGTTTTCTTCATCATTGTCACCGTCGTTGTCATCATCATCCTCGTTAAGACGGCTCACAGAAACAACACGTTCTTCTTCGGCAACCTTGAAAATAGTCACCCCGCGTGATGACCTGCCGACCACACTGATGCCGGCAACCGGGCATCTGATCAACTGGCCACCATCAGAAACCATGACAAGCTGATCTTCTATTTCAACCGGGAATGACGCAACCACTGATGTTGATTGGCCTTTGGGACGCTTTAAATCGATGCTGGCAATACCTTTACCGCCACGATTTGAAATCCTGTATTCATAAGCTGATGTGCGTTTACCCATTCCATCGTCGGTGATGGTCAGGATGAATTCCTCGTTTTCAGCCATTTCCGCAAACAGGGGTTCTTCCAGGCGGGCAGCGCGGCTTTCGTCTTCAGCCTTGTCATCAGGTCTTTCGCTGTAATCCCCGTTGACCAGCCTTTTGCTGGCACTGGAGGCTTGCAGGTAATCATCGCGCTCTGATACCTCTGCCTTGACGTGGCTCAGAACCGACATGGAAATAACCCGATCATCCTTATCCAGTCTTATGCCCCGCACACCTGTGGACGACCGGCTGGTGAAAACGCGAATGGCGGTAACCGGGAAGCGAATGCACTTGCCACCACTTGAGGAGAGCAGGATATCATCTGTTTCAGAACAGGCCTGAACGCTAATCAGCTGATCACCCTCACCCAGTTTCATAGCGATTTTGCCATTAGCCTTAACGTTGGTGAAATCAGACAATGAGTTCCTTCTTGCACTACCAGATGCGGTAGCAAACATGACCGACAAATCACCCCAGGTTTCCTCATCTTCAGGAAGCGGCATCAATGTGGTAATGCTTTCACCTTCATCCAGGGGCAGCAGGTTGATCATGGCCTTACCAAGGGATGTCGGTGATCCCAAGGGCAGCTTATATACCTTCAATTTGTAGACGATACCCGTGGACGAGAAGAACAACACAGGGGTGTGAGTATTGACGACAAACACCTGGGAGACAAAATCCTCATCCCGGGTGCTCATGCCACTACGGCCCTTGCCGCCACGCTTTTGGGCCCGATAGGTGGAAAGAGGTACCCGCTTCATATACCCGGTGTTTGAGACGGTCACGACCATATCCTCACGCTGGATCAAGTCTTCAATATCGTGCTCAAACTCGCTTTCCTGAATGTCCGAGCGTCTGGGTGTGGCGAACTGTTCGCGCATTTCCAGCAATTCTTTACGAAGCAGTTCCAAAAGCAATTCACGGGATGCCAATAAGGCCAAATGCCCTTCGATTTCCTTGCCAAGCTCGCTTAGGTCATCGGCGATCTTGCCACGCTCAAGCCCGGTCAGGCGATGCAGGCGCAACTCAAGGATCGCCTTGGCCTGTTCCTCAGACAGCCTGTACTTGCCATTGACGACAGCCCTGCCCGGCTCATCCAGAAGCTTGATCATGGGCTCTACATCGGCAGCGGGCCAATCGCGTTCCTGTAATTCCTTGCGGGCCGTGGCCGAATCCTTGGCACCGCGGATCAAGGCAATAACATCGTCGATATTTGCGACAGCAACGGCGAGACCTGCCAAAATGTGAGCTTTTTCACGGGCCTTACCCAGCAGAAATATGACCCGGCGACGAATAACAACTTCACGGAAATCAACAAACGCCTGAAGTATTTCCTTCAGGTTCATCAATTTTGGCATGCCGCCATCAAGGGCCAGCATATTGACGCCGAAACTGGTTTGCAGTGGGGTGAAGCGATAAAGCTGGTTCAGGACAACTTCCGCCATGTGATCGCGCTTGATCTCGACAACAACACGTACGCCGTCCCGGTCGGACTCGTCGCGAAGGTCGGATATACCTTCAATTCTTTTATCACGGACACACTCGGCCATTTGCTCAACCATGCGCGCCTTGTTCACCTGATAAGGAATTTCAGTAATGACAATGGCAAAGCGATCCTTGCGGATTTCTTCAATGGTGGCCCGCCCACGCATAACCACGGAACCACGCCCAGTATGGAAGGCAGAATGAATTCCCTGTCGGCCCAATATGGACGCCCCGGTGGGGAAATCAGGGCCCTGCACATAATTTTCAATGATCGCATCGATGGATAGGTCCGGATCATCAATCAAGGCGCAACAGGCATCAATGACCTCACCCAGATTATGAGGTGGAATATTGGTCGCCATGCCAACGGCAATACCGCCAGTGCCATTGACCAGCAAATTCGGGAACTGGGCAGGGAGAACCGTCGGCTCCCTTTCCGATTCGTCATAGTTGGGCTGGAAGTCAACCGTATCCTTGTCGATGTCTTCAATAAGCACATGGGCCGAACGGGCCATACGGGCTTCCGTATAACGCATAGCGGCAGCACGATCACCGTCCATGGACCCGAAGTTACCTTGCGAGTTGATCAACGGCAGGCGCATGGAAAAATCTTGCGCCATTCGAACCATGGCATCGTAAATGGATTGATCCCCATGGGGGTGATACTTACCCATGACGTCACCAACAATACGGGCCGATTTACGGAACGGCTTATTGAACTCGTAGCCGTTCTCTTTCATGGAATAGAGGATGCGCCGATGCACAGGCTTCAGGCCGTCACGCACATCCGGCAGGGCTCGTGAAACGATCACGCTCATGGCGTAATCAAGGTACGAACCTCGCATTTCATCTTCAATGGCAACCGGGGAAACGTCCGATTCCTCTGGGGGCTCGGGCGGAGGTGTTTCGCTAGGCGTCGTCACAAATAATTTCCCAATACTTTCAATGGGTTAAAAGAGACTTTGAGTCTCCTTCAAAGTGGCGACTCTAGAGCCCAAAATCTAGCATATTAGCGACCTTCATACAACCAATTGGCCGGGTAAAAATGGCTTTTATTCGGGCTCTTTTTTGGCATCAAAAACAACCCATAAATTAAGCCATGCAAAAAACAATTTATTCGCAGAGGCTGGCTTCATCGACATTAAATAACTAAGGTCCTGTGATTATTTATCGGGCAAATCCAGCGAAAACATGCGCAAGATTGCCAGAGGTTTTGACACCCATACAATCGACATAACCAGGCCCAGCTAACAAAGGACCATTCGCTTGAAGCCAGTTGATATTTTATTGGCAATTGCCGTGCCCATAATCTGGGGCCTTGGCTTTACCCTGGCCAAGGTCGCTTTCGTGTATGTCAGTTTCCCGCCAATCCTGTTGATGTCCTTTCGCTTCGCCTTGACGGCATTAGTTCTGGTCTGGTTCGTCAAACCGCCCTGGGGCTATATGCAACAGATATTCTGGATCGCCTTAATTAGCGCCACCATTCAATACAGTTTGATGTTTAGCGGCCTGAACGGCCTTGATGCCTCATTAGCTGTCATTATTGTCCAACTTGAGGCCCCTTTCCTCGCCTTGCTCGCCGCAGTCCTTTTGAAAGAACAGATTGGCTGGCGGCGTGCCATTGGCATGGCGTTGGCTTTCGCCGGGGTCATTTTGATCGCGGGGCAACCGCGCTCCCAAGGTGATTTATGGCCAATTCTACTGGTTGCCAGCGGGGCATTCGTGTGGGCCAGTGGGCAAATTATGGTGAAGGGATTAAAGGGCAAGGTTGGTGGTTTCGCCCTGATTGCCTGGGTTGCTATCTTCGCGACACCACAATTGTTTCTGTCATCATGGTTGTTCGAAGAGGGCCAAATTGACTCCATAAAGAGTGCAGGCTGGATTGGCTGGGGGGTCGTCATCTACATGGGCCTGATCATGACCGCCGTGGGCTATGCCATCTGGTACCGTCTGCTTGGCCTTTACAATGTTAATCAGGTCATGCCGTTTTTGCTGCTACTGCCGGCAATGTCCATTCTGGGCAGTATGCTTTTCCTGGGTGAAAGGCTGTCACTTGTGGAAGCCCTTGGCTGCGCCATTGTCATATCGGGGGTCGCCATCATCACCACGAAATCTGGTAAGACGTGAAACATGCCCGCTCCGTGGTCGCGATTCACCAGGTTCCAAGTGAAGCCGTCAGAAACAAAAAATAGTCTACGCTTTCAGCTAGAACGGAATCTCATCATCCAGATCACCGCCCGGCGCGTTGCCGCCACCGCCATTGTCTGAGCCACCGGCACTGCCGCCGCCGCTATCAGGACCGCCATAACCAGGGTCACCGTTATCCGGTCCGCCGCCATAACCGCCACCGCCGCCTTCGCCGCGACCATCAAGCATGGTCAGGGTGCTGTTGAAGCCTTGCAGAACGATTTCAGTGGAGTACTTTTCAACGCCGGCATTATCGGTCCATTTACGGGTTTGCAGGGCGCCTTCAACATAAACCTTGGAGCCTTTCTTCAGGAAGCGTTCAGCAATTCCAGCCAAACCATCAGAGAAAATGACAATACGATGCCATTCGGTCTTTTCCCGGCGCTCTCCGGTGGATTTATCTTTCCAGGATTCAGACGTGGCGATGGAAAAATTGACGATCTTTTTGCCATCCTGAGAAAAACGGACTTCCGGGTCACGACCCAGATTACCGATCAGAATGACCTTGTTGACACTGCCTGCCATGGGAACTCCCCCTAAAACTATAAAAATGCGACTCGAATCCTGGGCAAACTTTACCACCCTTGCTTAGCCCCTCGCCACATGGCTTTTATCCACAAGCTGTGGGGGAATTACTTAACCATAATCATCGCTTATTTTATCCAGCTAGACAAGAACAAAAAGTGAACATATGATTCTAATATGGATTCGCCGACCTAGCCTCTTTACGTGGCGCGGGAACATCATTAAATCTGGGGGTTTCTGCCCACCTGATCACACTTAAGTAAGGCCATCATGGATAAAATATCTGTTCGCGGCGCACGGGAACACAACCTGAAAAATGTCGATGTGGATATCCCACGCGACAAATTGACTGTCATCACGGGCCTTTCCGGTTCGGGCAAGTCGTCTCTGGCATTCGACACCATCTATGCGGAGGGTCAGCGTCGCTACGTAGAGTCTCTTTCTGCTTACGCCCGTCAATTTCTCGAATTGATGCAAAAGCCCGATGTGGATCATATCGAAGGGCTAAGCCCGGCTATTTCCATTGAGCAAAAAACCACCTCGCGCAACCCGCGCTCGACGGTAGGCACGGTGACGGAAATCTATGACTACATGCGCCTGCTGTTTGCCCGCGCCGGCATCCCCCACTCGCCAGCCACAGGCCTGCCCATTGAAAGCCAGACGGTCAGCCAGATGGTCGACAAGGTCATGGCCATGGAAGAAGGCACACGGTTGTATTTGCTGGCCCCCATCGTGCGCGGTCGCAAGGGCGAGTACAAACGCGAAATGCTGGACCTTGCCAAGCGGGGTTTCCAACGGGTCAAGGTCGATGGCGAACTTTACGATGTAGATGACGTGCCGACTTTGAACAAAAAGGTCAAACACGATATCGAGGTGGTGGTTGATCGCGTCGTCGTGCGCCCGGACCTTGAATCTCGCCTTGCTGACAGTTTCGAAACCGCGCTGGGTCTGGCCGACGGATTGGCTTTTGCAGAAAATGCCGAGACCGGGGAACGCGCGACCTTTTCAGCCAAATTCGCCTGCCCTGAATCCGGCTTCACCATTGATGAAATCGAGCCACGGCTTTTTTCCTTTAACAACCCCTTCGGAGCCTGCCCGGCCTGTGACGGTTTGGGCACGGAAATGTATTTCGACCCGGAACTGGTTATCCCCGATGACCGCCTGTCCATGGCTGAAGGCGCTGTTGCACCGTGGGCTAATTCAACCTCGCAATATTATCGCCAGACCCTTGAAAGCCTCGCGGCCCATTTTGATTTTAAACTCTCAACCCCCATGAAGAAGTTGAAGAAGGACATTCTCGAATTATTGCTCTACGGCAGCGATGATGAAGAAGTGACCATGAGCTACCACGATGGTCACAAGTCCTATGACGTGACCAAAGCGTTTGAAGGTGTGATCCCCAATATGGAACGCAGATGGCGCGAGACTGACTCTTCGTGGGTGCGCGATGAACTTGGTCGCTACCAGACCGTCACCACCTGTGATTCCTGCCAGGGCCACCGCCTGAAACCGGAAGCCCTGGCCGTCAAAATCGCTGGACTGCACATCAGCGAAGTCGCCGATATGTCCATTGACGAGACGGCAAAGTGGTTCAAGGGCCTGAATAAAAAGCTAAACAAGAAACAACGACAGATCGCTGAACGTATCCTGCGAGAGATCAATGACCGGCTTGGCTTTCTGGTTAACGTCGGGCTGGAATACCTGACCATGTCGCGAAATTCAGGCACCCTTTCTGGGGGTGAGAGCCAGCGCATTCGTTTGGCCTCGCAGATCGGTTCTGGCCTTACGGGCGTGCTTTATGTTCTCGACGAACCTTCCATCGGGCTACACCAACGCGACAATGCACGCCTGCTGGAAACACTGAAACGCCTGCGCGACATCGGCAACACGGTGATCGTTGTGGAGCATGATGAAGACGCCATCCGCAGCGCCGATTATCTGATTGATATGGGGCCCGGTGCCGGCGTCCACGGCGGCAAGGCCATTGCCATGGGACCCCCGGATCAGGTCTTGTCCAACCCGGCCAGCCTGACCGGCCAGTATATGACGGGCCTGAAACATATCCCCATCCCGAGCCAACGCCGCCTCGCCAGAAAAGGCCGCAAGCTTTCTGTCAAAGGGGCGAGCGCCAATAACCTGAATAACGTTAGCGTCGATTTCCCGCTTGGCACCTTTACCTGCATCACCGGGGTTTCTGGTGGCGGCAAGTCAACGCTGGTGATTGAGACCCTGTACCGGGCCCTGGCCCGTCGCCTGCACAAGGCCCGCGCTCATGCGGGTGAGCACAAAAGCATTGACGGCATTGAGCTGATCGACAAGATCATTGATATTGACCAGTCGCCCATTGGCCGCACGCCGCGTTCCAACCCTGCGACCTACACAGGGGCGTTCTCGCCCATCCGCGATTGGTTTGCGGCCCTGCCAGAAGCCAAAACCCGCGGTTACAAGCCGGGTCGTTTTTCCTTCAACGTTAAAGGCGGACGTTGCGAGGCTTGTCAGGGGGACGGTGTCATCAAGATCGAGATGCACTTTTTGCCTGATGTCTACGTGCAATGTGATGTGTGCCACGGCAAGCGTTATAACCGGGAGACACTGGAAATCCGTTTCCGCGACAAGTCCATCGCCGACGTGCTGGATATGACCATCGACGAAGGGGCGGACTTCTTCAAGGCAGTGCCATCCATCCGCGACAAGATGGCGACCCTGCAAAAGGTCGGCCTTGGATACATCCATCTGGGCCAACAGGCGACGACTCTGTCCGGTGGCGAGGCCCAGCGGGTCAAGTTGTCCAAGGAACTATCGAAACGTGCCACAGGCAAGACCCTTTATATTCTCGACGAGCCAACAACGGGCCTGCACTTCGCCGACGTAGAAAAACTACTGGAAGTCCTGCACACCCTTGTCGACACGGGCAACACGGTCATTGTCATTGAACATAACCTGGAAGTCATAAAAACCGCCGACTGGGTTATCGACCTAGGCCCCGGCGGCGGCACCAAAGGCGGCAAAATCGTCGCATGCGGAACCCCGGAAGACGTCGCCAAGGTGAAGGCCAGCTACACAGGCCAATACCTGAAACCTTACCTGAAGAAAACACGGGTTAAGAAGCGGGCCTAAAGCCCTGTCCCCAACATTGAAAGCAGCTATAATCTCCCCATGCGTACACTGATTTCCATTAACGACCTGTCCAAGGTCTATGCCGATGGCTTTGAGGCCCTGAAGGGCATCAATCTGGATATTCACGATGGTGAAATCCTTGCCTTGCTTGGTCCCAACGGGGCCGGTAAGACCACATTGATTAGCATCATCTGCGGTATTGTCACGCCCAGTTCGGGCACGATCCACGTGGATGGCCATGACATCATCAAAGACTTCCGCATGGCCCGCTCGAAAATCGGCCTTGTGCCACAGGAGCTGACCACGGACGCTTTCGAGAGCGTCTGGAACACGGTTAGTTTCAGCCGTGGCCTGTTTGGTAAAAAATCCAATCCTGCCCATATTGAAAAAGTCCTGAAAGACCTTTCCTTGTGGGACAAAAAAGACAACAAGGTGATGGAACTTTCCGGCGGCATGAAGCGCCGGGTGTTGATCGCCAAGGCGTTGTCCCACGAGCCAAAAATTTTATTTTTGGATGAGCCGACAGCCGGTGTGGATGTGGAACTACGCCAGGACATGTGGCGTCTGGTGAATGAACTTCGCCAGTCCGGCGTCACCATCATCCTGACCACCCACTACATCGAAGAGGCAGAGGAAATCGCTGATCGAGTCGGCGTTATCAACAAGGGTGAAATCGTCGTTGTCGAGGAAAAGTCCGAACTGATGCGAAAGCTGGGCAAGAAGCAACTGACCCTGGAATTGCAGGAAACCTTAAGCGCCATACCTGAACAGTTGGCCACTTTTAAACTGGACCTATGCAATGAAGGCTCCCAGTTGGTTTACACCTACGACACCCAGGGCGAGCGCACGGGCATCACCACCTTGCTTGGTGAACTGCATGACGCAGGCATTAAGTTCAGGGACTTGAGCACGACACAAAGCTCCCTTGAGGATATTTTTGTAACACTAGTGCGAGACGCTAAATGAATATTTACGCCATCAAGGCTATCTACATGTTTGAAATGGCGCGGACCATGCGGACGCTGTTTCAAAGTGTCGTCTCGCCAGTAATATCAACGTCCTTGTACTTCGTTGTTTTTGGATCGGCCATTGGCTCAAGAATTTCCGAAGTAGACGGTATCAGCTATGGATCCTTTATTGTCCCCGGGCTGATTATGCTGTCTTTGATGACCCAAAGCGTCGCCAATGCCTCCTTTGGCATTTATTTCCCAAAATTCACCGGCACTATTTACGAGCTTTTATCGGCCCCGGTTTCCTATGTGGAAATTGTGCTGGGCTATGTAGGGGCAGCAGCGACCAAGTCCATATTACTGGGCCTGATTATCATGTCGACGGCTGGTTTGTTCGTGCCGATCCAAATCGCCCACCCTTACTGGATGATGCTGTTTCTGGTGCTAACCGCGCTGACATTCAGCCTGTTCGGATTCATCATTGGCATCTGGGCCGACAATTTTGAAAAACTGCAAGTCATCCCGCTGCTGGTCGTCACGCCGTTGGTCTTTTTGGGAGGCAGTTTCTATTCCATCAATATGCTGCCACCGATCTGGCAAAACATCACCTTGTTCAACCCGGTGCTATATCTTATTAGCGGCTTTCGCTGGAGCTTCTACGAGATCGCCGATGTCAGTGTCACCTTGAGCTTGTCCATGATCATGATTTTCTTAGGGCTTTGTCTGGCCACCGTATGGTTGATTTTCAAGACCGGCTATCAGGTCAAGAAGTAGTCCGGCTTTTACGGCTCGACAGCACAATGCCGCCGACAATCAACGCAATCCCGGCAAAGTGAAATGGCTGCAGGGTTTCCCCCAGAAAAGCCATGGCCAGCAATACTGTACAAACCGGTATGACTTGCAAAAACTGCCCAGACTTGATGGCACCCAGTTCAGCAACACCTTTGTTCCAGGCAAAGTAAGCGATAACGGAAGCGACCATGGACACGTAGGCGATGCTCACCACATTTGGTGTACTAAAAGCGATACCGCCAAGCTTTGAGAATTCCCATACGTAAAACGGCAGCAGAATTAATGACCCCATACCCGTAATGGTCAGCATCATGGCCCGCGATGAAAGTTCTTTAGGACGGCCTTTCAAAAGTACCGTGTAAAAACCCCACACGGGCATGGCCGCCAATATCCACAGATCGCCAGGATTGAAAGTAAGGTTGCCCAGAACTGCAGGATCGCCCCGGGTGATAATGATCCCCACACCAATTAGCGACGCGACAATGCCCAGTGACTGCATTGTGCTAGGCCCGTCGCGGTGAATCAAATAGGCAATAATCGGAATGATAATCGGGCTACTTGCCATCATTAGCCCGGCGTTGATGGCGGTTGTCTGGCTCAAGCCTGTGTAGACGAAACTGTGAAAAATCGCGATGCCGGAAGCACTAATCAATAACAACCATTTCCAGTGACGCCTGATGACAGGCAAATCTTCACGAAACTTTCCTAAACAAAGTGGCAGCAAAATAATGAAAGAGAGTGTCCAGCGCAGAAATGTCAGCGTTAAGGGCGGGATATCGTCGTGCATGGCGCGCCCGGTGATAATGTTGCCGGACCATAGACAGGCCGCCAAAATCAGTAGCAAATAGGGCAGGACCGGATGATCATTTTTCAATCGGCATATCCTGCTTATTCCAGTCGGTCATGTCGTCTTTGATGATAACGACAGTGCTGAAGCCCACCTTGATCAACAAGCGGGCCGCCTGGGGCGAACGATTTTGGGGACGACAGACAACGAAAATTCCACCTGAATAACGTCCTTTCAACACAACAGATTGAACGATGGGAGGGTAAGCCTGGATATTGAACGTTGCAAGCGTTCCATTAGCTCTATATGAGTCGCGGCCATGAAAGAAACAAGTTTGAAACCTGTCCATGTCATCGGCGGCGGTCTGGCCGGAAGCGAGGCCTCCTGGCAGCTAGCCCGCGCTGGCATCCCCGTGATCCTGCATGAAATGCGGCCCGTTCGCACCACCAACGCCCATGTCAGTGACGGCTTGGCGGAACTGGTGTGCTCCAACTCTTTCAGGTCCGACGATGCTGACTTCAACGCCGTCGGTCTGTTGCATCAGGAAATGCGCCGTATGGACTCCCTTATCATGCAAGCCGCTGATGCCAACAAGGTCCCTGCTGGTGGAGCGCTTGCGGTTGACCGCGAAGCATTTTCCGCCGCCGTGCAATCAGCCATTGAAGCCGAGCCACTGATCGAAGTCCTGCGCGAGGAAGTCCATGGACCAATCCCGGAAGACTGGGACAAGGTGATCATCGCCAGTGGCCCGCTCACGTCAGAAGGACTGGCCGGGACAATCCGTGAGCTGACGGGAAAGAACGCACTTTCCTTTTTCGATGCCATTGCCCCCATCGTCCATAAGGACTCCATTGATTTTAACAAGGCCTGGTACCAGTCACGTTATGACAAAGGTGACGGGTCCGACTACATTAACTGCCCACTGGATGATGAACAGTACGAGACTTTCATCGACGCTTTGCTAGAAGGCAAAAAAACCGAATTCAAGGAATGGGAAGGCACACCCTACTTCGAGGGTTGTCTGCCCATCGAGGTCATGGCCGAACGAGGTCGTCAGACCCTGGCTTTCGGCCCCATGAAACCGGTCGGACTGACCAACCCCAACAACCCTACGGTCAAGCCGCGCGGCATTATCCAGTTACGCCAGGATAATGCCCTTGGCACCCTGTGGAATATGGTCGGCTTTCAAACCAAGTTGACGTATGCAGAACAGGTGCGAATTTTCAAAACCATTCCGGGGCTGGAAAATGCCGAATTCGCCCGCCTGGGTGGCCTGCATCGAAACACCTTCCTGAACTCGCCCAAGCTGCTGAACGAAAGCCTGGCCCTGAAATCACAGCCACGCATTCGCTTCGCAGGCCAGATCACCGGCTGCGAGGGGTATGTTGAAAGTACCGCTGTCGGGTTATTGGTCGGGCGTTTTATCGCCGCTGAACGCCTGGGCGAGCCCCCTTCCCTGCCACCACAAACCACGTCAATGGGCGCCTTGTTAAGCCACATTACCGGCGGCGCGGACGAAAAAACCTTCCAGCCCATGAACGTCAATTTTGGCCTGTTCCCGCCCATAGAAGGCCCGGAAGGTTTGAATGAAAAAGGCAAGCGATTGAAGGGCAAGGACCGCAAACAAGCCTTAAGCGACCGGGCCCGGCATGATTTCAACAACTGGCTTGGTGAGTAACCCCCGAGCCTATGACATCTGGTCGAAGACAGTCTCCCGCGCGCACCTGACCTGACGCCCCTTGCAAGGCATCAGTATGCAATTCATGAACCAACAACCGGGAGGGCTCTTCACCCTCCATGAGCAAGCCATGCGGACTGGCAGGCACGTATCCAAAGCGGCTGTAGTAGGCTTCCTCGCCGACCAGCAACACCAGCTTATAGCCCATCTCCTCAGCCATCATATGACCCCGGAAAACCAACCCCCGGCCAATGCCATAGTTTTGCATGTCAGGAGCAACTCCAAGCGGCCCCAGCAACAGGGCCGGTGTTGTGCTATGGCCAAGGGATATTGGCCAGAAACGAATGGTGCCAACCACCTTCTCACCGCAACGTGCCACAAAGGACAGGCCGCTCACAGGCGGCAGCTCATCCCTGAAAGCATAAGAGGCTTTATTATGCCGGGTGGCACCAAAGACATTATCAAGAAGGGTTTCTATGGCGGCCCCATCTTTTGGCCGCTCTGGTAAAATCATAAACATCACTAGGGTCTCCGCATAAACTAACAACAAAACACATGGCGTTAACGTGTCCATATGCCGTACTAGCGATGAATTACCGAAATCAGTTTGTTAGGAAACGACGGGCTTCGGACACGCTCAGCAGGCAACGGCGCAGATGAGTGCGCGTCGTCGTCGCAGATATGTTTTGGTCGCGTGTGTCACGAAGCATAACTCCTTGTCTGGGGCGAACAATTAGGGCTGACTTAGGATGAAGTCAAGGGTTCTCTGCCAATTATAGGATATTTGGGATCGTTGTATCCGGGTGTTGAAGGATGCCCAGTAGCAACCAAGGCATCAATAAACGCCTCATCTTCTGCACTAAACTCATGCTTCAAGGCATTCAAGTAGGACGTCCACTGACCAAGTGTTCTGGGACCGGCAATGACCGAAGAAACGATCCGGTTATTAAGGACCCAATTGACCGCAAAATCCACAGGGGTCATACCCTTCTTTGCCGCATGCTTCTTGATGGTCTGCGCCATAACCAAAGATTCCTTGCGCCATTCCGAGGTCAACATACGCTGGTCCCCACGCCCGGCACGGGATCCTTTGTCGGGCTTTGCATTGGGGTCGTATTTTCCTGTCAGCACACCGCGGGCGAGAGGACTAAAGGGTACCACGCCTATGCCATAAGCCTTACATGCCGGAAGAATATCCACTTCCGGCATACGGTTCATGGCGTTGTAATAGGGTTGGCATACTGTCGGTCGCGGCAGACCCAGTGTCTCACAAAGACCGGCCATCTGGGCGATCCGCCAACCTTTCAGGTTTGAGACACCCCAGTGGCGAATTTTCCCCGCCTGAATCAAGTCAGCCATAGCCCGTACAGGTTCTTCAGCAGATATTTCAGGATCATCGCGATGCAGGTAATAAATATCCAAATAGTCTGTACCAAGACGTTTCAGACTATCCTCACAGGCCTTCATAATCCATTTGCGGCTAATCCCCCCCTGCATGACACCGTCGCCCATAGGACTGCCAACTTTTGTCGCCAGCACCCAATCATGTCGATCCCGGCGAATTGTTTTTCCGGTAATACGTTCAGACTCCCCCAAAGAGTATACATCAGCCGTATCAATAAAATTAACCCCGGCGTCACGGGCCGAGGAAACAATTTTCATGGAAGCCGCTGCACTGGTCCGATCCCCGAACATCATGGTGCCAAGGCAGATTCTTGAAACGTTTAAGCCACTATTCCCCAGTCTGGTATATTTCATCGTATCTTCCTGTTAATAAAACTTTGTATTGCAACTGTATCAGACCTGAATTGGGTTTGGTATAATGATCAGTATGACAAAGGCAAATAGCTTGGGACCGCCATTAATTCCATGAGTCTTTTTTTTTCCAGAACAGTGCGATGGGCACGGGCTTGCCTGGCCATAGCCGCCCTGAGCCTAGCTCTTAGCGGGCAAACAATGGCCCAGGAATTGTCTCAGGCGACAAAGAAACTGTTCGAGTCCGTCCACAAAGGAGATTTGGCCCAGGTTCAAATTAGCATTGCCGGTGGCGCCGATCCCGAAGCCCTCAACGCCTGGGGCATATCCGCCGTTGATCTTGCTGTGGATAAAGGCCATTTCGACATTGTTCACTTCTTGCTGCAAGCTCGTGAAATACAGGCCCAAAAGGGTAAATCAGCCCCCGTCCCTTCACCTGCAAGGGTAACGTCCCTAACCAATCCCGCACCCGTGCCAGAACAGGCAGAACCATTGCAACCTGTCCCCATTGCCCCCGGTGCGGTAGCGGAAGTGTACTCACCACCGCCAGGGTCCGGTCCATGGTCAGCGACAGTGGTTACCACAGAACCCCCGCCACCGACGGCCAGCCAACCTGTGGGGCCAAGCCCGTTCGACAAAGGCGTGCCTGTTGCAGATGCGTCGCTACCGATCATTGGCGACGTGCGCGGCCCCGTGTCTGATACTGGCAGCCGGACTATTAACACCAGTGTTCCAATACCTGTTGAGGACACCTTCCAGGAATCCGTCATTCCACCCGTGGCCCAGGCCAAACCGGTCCCTGCCCTGGTTCCTGAAAAAGCAACTCAAGTAAAGCCACCTGAAGTCGCCAATATTCCGACGACAAATGTAAAAGCTGAACCTGCGGTGAAAAAGGGCGATGGGATATGGGGCAATATCAAAAGCTTCCTTAATTTAGATACGCCACGTGAAGCAACACCGCCGCCTACTCCTGCACCGACACCCACACCAAAGGCCAAACCCGTCCCAACAAAGCCTGTCGACGTTGCAGCACCTCCCCTTACCAAACCAATAGCAGCCGTCAGCCCGCCAAATGTCAAAGGAGCACCACCCCCAATTGCGGCAAAGGTTTTGCCAGAACCTGTCACACCTGCAAAGGTTTCAGACTTATCCCAAGCCAACCTGGAAGACCCACAGGTCACGGCCGTCGAGAAAAGCCCGGCAGCACAAGCGACGAAGAAAAATGGCCCAACGCCGCCCAACACCAGCGTTGCCAAAGTCACCCGCATCGCCAAACCAGACACATCTGCGCCTCAACAAATTGCCCGTAACTCCCAGCCGATTGATCCCGTACAGGTTGGCACGACTAACCCACCAGGAAAGCCTCAAGACGGTAAGGGGTTTTTCGAGCGGGTAATGTCGGTCTTTTCATCGGATAATGAAGAAAAGAAGGCTGAAAAAGACAAAGAATCCGCCACCAACAACACACCAAAAGAGGAAGGCGGCGACTGGAGCGTAAAAGAAATTCAACAGGCCAAAGTTGTGCCAAAGAAGCCCTCAAAAAAGGCGACGCGAAAGCTTCCCGAGAAACGCTTGGATGGCGTAATTTTAAGCATTGGCCGAACGACGGCCTTGAGCAAGGCACCGCCCCCACAAACCCCGGCTCCCTGGTTTTATCGTTCTTGCATCAATAAAAGGCTTGGCTCCACGGTTTTTTGTATAGAAAGCCTGGATTGGCCAGAGGATATCCGCGCCTTCTTCCTGACTGACAGTATTCTCTATGAAGGAACCCAGACCATCGTACGATACGATGAAGGCGCGGCAACATACTTCCACACCTTGTTCCCGTCCAAGTCCTATAGCGCCATCGTCAAATACTTTACCCGGCGTTACGGGCCACCAACGCAAAAATTGAAGCGCTCAATTGCTCCGCTGGCCGAACAGCGACGGACCAATCCCACCACGATCTGGCAAAGCATTACGCCAGTGACCAACTTACTAACGACCCTGGAAGTCCGAACGTACGATGACAACCGCGGCGGTTTTCCTGACGTCAAACGCGGGGCGGTGTATCTGTATCACGAATGGTCACAACCCATATTCCCACAATTATCATCGGTCGAGCTCATGCTTCTAAGGTCCGAAGAAAAACAACGTTAAAGAATTTCCGGACTAATAGCGCTTGCGGATCACTTTCCAGTAAAAACCGAACAACCTGCCAATGCCTGGACGCTGTAAGCGGGCGTCACCAGGATCAAAGCCACAGCGTGCCAGTTTTCTTAAATCATAGTCGGCCAGGGCAATGGGTAGCATAGCAGGCAGCAAGGAATGGGGCACATGCGGCTGGGCATTTCGGGCTTCAAGCATATAACGCCCTGCAGCCTCGGCGACGGTGGCAACCTTTTCGTCTTCAGGCAAGTCGGCCGGCAAATAACTGCGCCCCTGTGATGCATGAAATGGGATAGCCCCAAGCAATCCTGAAAGTGCCCACGCTGTGCCCACATGTCGAGCGGCAAGACGGGCTTGCAGGTTTGGATCAACGAGTAAGACCTCAGCCATCAATTCATTCAAAGTCCCGGCGGTTCCCTTGGCATAGTTTTCAAGCTCACCAAGGGTCGCAGGTGGGGTTTCCAGCAAATCAAAACTGCGCCCTTTCAGGTATTCCTTAAACAAATTTTGAGAAAGCGCGCATTTTTCAATTGCCCAGGCCAGTCCATGGGCAACCGGGTGGTCCGGTGTTGTCCCATCATAAATGGCGGCAATTGTATCGCGCCACCATTGCAGGCGAATTTCACCGAGCAGGGCCTCACTTACCAGTTCTGGAATGATGGCGATTTCATAATTAAAGGCGAGCAATGCAAGCAATGACTCACGTTTTTCAAGCGGAGCTACTGACACACACATCATGCGCTGACGATCATGCCGGTAAACCAGGTCGCTGCAAACTGATAGCCATTGATCTTTATTCATATGCGAATCGTCGTCCTCGTTTACGCCTGATTAGCCATCCATAACTCCCGGCGCAAACACCTAAGAGGCTGAATTTACTAAATATTAAGTGAAACCATTGAAATTACAACGCATCGTCGTGTATACAATGTTAAGATTTAGAATTATTACATTAAATAAGCCGTCTTATAACAAATAGAGGAAAAAACTCATGTCAGGTATCCTTACTGACCTAAAAAACACCGTCATTGCCGGTCTGGTTCTGACTGTCATCTTGATTTTCGCTATCGGTGGAGTATCCGGTGAAGCTTTCGCCGCCGACCATGTTTATATCACTTTTGTCGTTCGCTGGCTGCACGTCCTTTGTGGCGTCATGTGGATCGGTCTGCTTTGGTATTTCAACTTTGTGCAAATCCCCAACATGCCAAATATTCCTGATGAGCATAAACCTGCCATTGGCAAGGTCATCGCACCGGCTGCCCTGTTCTGGTTCCGTTGGGCTGCCATGGGCACCATCATCTTCGGTTTGATTCTGGCGCACATGAACGGTTATTTAATGGAAGCCCTTACCCTTGGATCATCTGACGGCTTTGGCGTCGCCAAACACACGGCTATCGGCATCGGCATGTGGCTGGGCGTTATCATGTGGTTCAATGTTTGGTTCGTAATCTGGCCAAACCAGAAAAAAGCCCTGGGTATTGTTGAAGCCTCGGCTGAGGAAAAGGCTGCTTCGGCACGTACTGCCATGCTGTTTTCACGCACCAACACCCTGCTCTCCTTCCCCATGCTCTATGCCATGGTGGCGGCTCAAAACATCTACTGAGCAAAATGACACTTCGTCAGGAAAAACGGGGCCTTCGGGCTCCGTTTTTTTTACTCTACAGCTATCAGTGCCGCAGCTACCGGGCGTTCTTCCACCAGCAGTACGTTAAAGGTCCTGCACGCCGCCCCTGTATCCATCCACTCAAGGACAATACCGTGCTCTCTTAACCCTTCGCGCAGGCCATCTGGAACGGCGCTGAATTCGATGCCGCAACCGACAATCAAGATATGGACTGTATCCGCTTCATTAATAACAGGGCTTAGAGACTCTAGGCTGATATCTTCAATGGAAGGAACATTCCACGGAATGGTCTTTTCCGGGAACAGCAATTGCGAGCCTTCCAGACGCCCGGCCCCTGAAACGCGAAAGCCACCATCCCCATAGCCTTGAAGAAGCATCCGGGAAGCAGCGATTTGCGGTGTGATGTCCAGTGAAATGGTTTTACGGCACCTGTTCGGCTGCCGCCCCCTCGCCGCCAGAAGATGAGCGCCGTTCGATCTTCATATACAACAACACCGGCACCGCGAGACAAATGGATGAATAGGTACCGATCAACACGCCCCAGATCATGGCAAAGCTAAAGCCACGGATGACTTCGCCGCCCAGGATATACAGGGCCAGCAAGGCTAGCAAGGTGGTGACACTGGTCATTACCGTCCGCGATAGGGTTTCGTTGACCGATTTGTTAAGAAGCTCTGTGAATGGGAGGGTTTTGTAACGGCGCAAGTTTTCACGCACCCGGTCATAAACAACAACCGTATCATTGATCGAATATCCGGCAATGGTCAGAATCGCCGCAACAGTCGATAAATTAAATTCCAGCCCAAGCAAGGCAAAGACCCCAATCGTGCTGATGACATCATGAACAAGGGCGACGATCGCCCCAAGACCAAACTGCCATTCAAAACGAAACCACACATAAACCAAAATGGCGAAAATAGCCGCGGAGACCGCGTAAATTCCATCCCAAAACAGCTCATCACTGATCTTGGGGCCAACAAATTCCGTGCGGCGATACTCAATACCGCTGCCCAAGGCTGTTTTGACTTTGCCAATGGCCAGTTGCTGGGCTTGCTCGCCACCTTCCTGAGCCTGAATACGTATCAAGACCTCATCCGGGGCGCCAAATTCCTGCAAGCCTATTTCACCAACCCCAAGATCGGACAGGTTAGAGCGCATGGCCTTAACATCAGCCGGACCACCTGTGGTTTTTATTTCAATCAGGATACCACCCTTGAAATCAATTCCGTAGTTCAGGCCATTAGTCAGATACAAGCCGATAGAACTGATCAACAGCAATATGGAAAAGGCAAAAAATATCTTCCTGCGCGGGATAAAACTGAGATTGATGTCTCCGGGAAGCAGGCGAAGTCCACGCATAGTCTTTTCCTATATGGGCAATGTGTCGGGACGGGACTTCTTAAGCCACGTCGCAACCATCAAACGGGTCAACATAATCGCTGTGAATAGCGAGGTAAGAATGCCAATCGCCAGTGTCACAGCAAAACCGCGAACGGGACCAGATCCAAACTGATAAAGCAGTATGGCGGCGATCAGGGTCGTCACATTGGCATCAATAATGGTCGTGATGGCGCGCGAATAACCCGCATCAATGGACGAAATTGGCGTTCGTCCGGCACGCATTTCCTCACGGATACGCTCAAACACAAGCACGTTGGCATCAACCGCCATACCAATGGTCAGTACAATGCCTGCAATGCCGGGTAATGTCAGCGTCGCCTGCAACAAGGACAAGGCCGCGCCAATCAAAATAATGTTAGCAATCAAGGCAATATCAGCCATCAGGCCAAAACGACCATAGGCAACAATCATGAAGGCAATCACCAGGGCCATGCCAACCATGGAAGCAATTTTACCCGCAGCAATTGAATCCGCACCAAGGCCCGGCCCGACGGAGCGTTCCTCAAGGATCGTCAGTGGAGCAGGCAGGGCACCGGCACGCAGTAATAATGATAAATCCTGCGCGCCCTGCACCGTGAAGCGGCCGGAAATAACACCACTACCGCCCAGGATGGGTTCACGAATAACAGGTGCGCTGATGACTTTGCCATCAAGGACGATGGCAAACGGCCTGCCGACGTTTGCCGTCGTCGCCTTACCGAAGCGTTTACCGCCTATGGTATCAAAACGGAAACTGACCACCGGTTGATTATCCTGAAAGGTTGGTTGAGAATCGACAAGCGTATCACCACTGATCATCACCCGTTTTTTCAGCATGTACATGCGAGGACGTCCATCGGGGCCAACTTCATCGATCGATGGCATCTGGATTGATCCAGGCGGCACTCGCCCGGCCAGTGACGGGGCCGACCGTTCATCAACCAGATGGAAGCTCAACTTCGCCGTCTTGCCAAGCAGACGCTTGACCCTTTCCGGATCATCGACACCGGGCAGTTGCACCAAAATACGATCTTCACCCTGACGTTGAATGGTTGGTTCGCGAACACCGGTTTCATCGATACGGCGGCGAACAATCTCGATTGATTGCTCAATGGCGGCTGTGCGGCGCTCACGAATGGATTGTTCAGTCATTTCCAGTCTGATTTGGCCACCATCTGACACCTCAACAATTAACCCGCTATCAAGGTTCCTCAAAAGCTGGCGCGCCTGTTCAACACTGGCAATATCCTTAATGGTGACCTTCGTGCTAAGACCGTCAATTCCAAGCCCGCCATAACGAATGCGGGCCTTCCTGAGAGTAGATCGCATGATATCGACAAGTGCCTCAAGACGCTCTTTAAGGACAGTGTCAACCTTGACCTCAAGCAACAGGTGGGAACCCCCTTGCAGGTCAAGACCCAGGCTGAGTTGCTTATGGGGTAGCCATGTCGGCAGGCTTTCTGCCTGTTTAGCGCTAAGAAAATTAGGGGCCGCAAAAAGCACACCCAGGGCACAGATTCCCAGGATCATCACGATTTTCCATTTGGCGAAATAGATCATGTCTTAAAGCTTTCCGTTGGCCTCAGCTTTTTCCGCCTAAAAGGCCTTTTAATTTGCCAGCGCCACCTTCTTTTTTATCATCACCATCAGACTTTTCGTCCTTCTTATCTTTTTTGCCTTTTTTGCCTTTTTTATCTTCTTTATCGTCATTAACAGGCTCGGTTTTCGACAGAACAGCAGCAATCAAGCCACGTTGAACACGAACTTTGACACCATCGGCAATTTCAACAGAAATTTCAACTTCATCGATGACCTTACTAACGGTCCCGATAATGCCACCGCCGGTGACAATTTTATCACCACGACGCACGGCTTCCAGCATGGCCTTGTGTTCTTTCGCCTTCTTCTGCTGGGGACGAATTAGCAAGAAATAGAAGACAACAAAAATCATGAGCAACGGGAACATGGCCTCAAGGCCACTACCAGCACCGGCGCCACCGGCGGCTTGAGCATAGGCTGGAGAAATAAAACTCATGGGACTCCCCAAATAAAAAATAATTATGGCCGACAAACCGGCAAGCGACGGACTATAACGCCCTCAACACGACTTGCAACCGCTAACAGCCTGTCTTAAAAGCTAGAATGTGCATTTTCACAGAAAAAAAGACCCAATGACTGAAAAAGACCTGAAACCCCTGCTAGAACGCATCGCTGGAGCCCTTGATCGGTTGGCCCCTCCAATTTATGCGAGCAGCGATATAGATGCCGCCGATGCCTTCGTTTGGCATTCTGAGGGAGCCTTTCTGGAACCTGTCACACAAGTCAATCGGGTCGATTTCACCTTACTCAAGGGCATTGATCATCAAAGTGACATCTTGCTTGATAACACCATCAACTTCGCAAACGGCCTGCCGGCCAACAATGCCCTGCTGTGGGGTGCACGGGGCACCGGAAAAAGCTCCCTGGTCAAGGCCGCACACGCCCGCGTCAATGAAAAGGTATCCCCTGCCCTGGCCCTGGTTGAGATCCACCGCGAGGACATCCCATCCCTGCCACAACTGCTGGCGATCCTGCGCCAATCCAAACGGCGCTGCGTGTTGTTCTGTGATGACCTTTCATTTGACGGTGAGGATTCTGCCTATAAATCATTAAAAGCGGTTCTTGAAGGCGGTATTGAAGGACGACCAGATAACGTTATTTTCTACGCCACATCCAACCGTCGCCATCTGATGCCCCGTGACATGATTGAAAATGAACGCTCCAGCGCCATCAATCCGGCTGAAGCGGTTGAAGAAAAGGTCTCTCTTTCCGATCGTTTTGGTTTGTGGCTGGGCTTCCACAATTGCGACCAGCAGACCTATTTCGACATGATTGACGGCTACGTGAAATTTTATAGGCTGGACATAGAACAAGAAGACCTGCACGCACAGGCTATCGAATGGACCATGACCCGGGGCTCACGCTCAGGGCGTACCGCCTGGCAATTCATCCAGCACCTGGCCGGGCAATTGGGTAAAAAGCTTTAGTTGTCTAGGCTTTCGGCAAGTACTTGATCGGATTAATGGCTTTCTTGCCCTTGCGCAGTTCAAAGTGAAGCTGGGGGTTCTTGACACTGCCCGAGGAGCCGACCTTGGCGATAGTTTGCCCCTTTTTGATTTTATCACCACGTTTGACCAAAAGCGTCTCGTTATGGGCATAGGCAGTAATCCAGCCACCTGAATGCTTGAGCAATAGCAAATTTCCAAACCCACGCAATTCATTACCTGAATAGGCAACAACACCGTTTTCCGCTGCCCTGACGGGGGCCCCGCGCGGGGCGGCTATATTGATACCGTCATTTTGCAAGCCTTCAGACTTGCCGCCATATGAAGAAAGCAGTTTACCTTTGACTGGCCACAAAAAGCCCTTCCCTGTTCTTGGCGGTGGGGCTGCAACGGCTTTGGTCTTTCTTGGGGCTTTTGCCGTAATCGATGTACGTTTTGGTACTGGGGCCTCGGCAGTTGGCACGGCAACCGGGCGAGTCCGGTTCAAATCAGGCAAAACCAGCTTTTGCCCCACGTAAATAGTATAGGGTGCGCGCAAATTATTCAGGCGGGCGATGGCATACATGTTCGCATTATGCTTGCTGGCAATAACACTTAGGGAATCACCACGTTTGACCACATAGCCGCGGGCCCTGGGTAATATCAGACGCTGACCACGGATAAGCACATAGGGCGCACGCAAATTATTGGCTTCAATAATGGCCCGAGCCGACACCCGGTGGCGCCTTGAAAGACCATAAACCGTGTCCCCCTTACCAACGGTGACCGCGCTCGCATTTATAAAGGCCGACGAAGACGAGCCAGATGTCTCAGGCCGGTTGGATGCACGAGGCCCATCATCCGACGGCGGCCATTCTGCCCAGCCACAAGCGCCAAGCAGCATCGCCACCGCCGTAAGGACAAAGACTTGTTTTATGGGCATAGTCCGAATCATTCCCGATTATCGCCAAGAAGTCGGTTTTCTTCAATCGCGGAGGTGCCTTAACCTTTATGCAAGCTAATGAGCGTCGCCTCTGCGGGGCAATTGAATCTATACGGATTGAAACCATAACCCAATCCACGGCTTGTATATCCCTGCATATTCTCCACCTTCCATCTTCCACTAGCCAAGTGTTGATGACTATCAAGGGCCGTGAAAATAGGCCGACCACCAGGTAAACACACTTGCCCACCATGGGTATGACCGGAAAGATAAAGGCTATAGCCTAAGCCAGCTGCCCTGGTTGCCAGGTCGACCGTATGAACTAGGGATATGCGGAAATTCTCACGATGTTCTTCCAGCGTGTCCAGGGCCTGCGGCGTATAGAAGGCATGGACATCGTCAATACCAACAACACGCAAAGTATCTTCATTGCGTGAAATAACCACAGATTCATTGGCCAGGACGCGTACATTGATGGCCTCAAGGGGGCCCGCCAATGCGTAGCTGTCATGATTACCAAACACCGCCAGCCAGCCATCTTTAGCAGGCACGAGCGACACCAGATAGGAGACCATATCTGCCGTTTCTTCAGCAGAAGGAACTCCAAAGCTCTGGAAATCACCAGTTACAACAACCAGATCCGGGTTAATCCCGGAAAATTTATCCCCAATCATTCCTGGCAAATCGTCAATTTGGCCAATATGCAAATCAGAAAGATGCAGAATTTTATAACCATCAAATGCCGGGGGTAGGTCCGGAAAATTAAAGTTCACATTTTCTACAAATAAATTATCAGCATTTCGTTTTCCCCTTGCGTAAAAACCCGATAAACGCACAAAGAAATTCATGATGCGGGGAATGTGGGCCCCCAACCATTTGCGATGGCCGTGAATTGACGTGCGCTGGTTAGCACTAACAATTTCTTGTTCAATATGCATCCGCTTGTCATGCCAGCGCTTGCGCGCCTGTGGGTCAATATTCGCAAACATCATCTCTGTTAACCGACGGCTCTCTCATTGACTGCAAGGATATTAGGGCTCATCGCCTTCAACAAGCGGGACAAAGCGGGTGATCCCCAGTTCTTCCGTTTCCATACCATCTTCGGTTTTGGTAACCTTGAGCAGGCGTTGGTCATTTTCATCACGACCATCATTGACCGGCACCACCATAATGCCACCTATGGCCAGTTGTTCGACCAGAAGCGGCGGAATGTCATGGGCTGCGGCGGTGACGATGATGCGCTCAAACGGGGCTTGTTCTTTCCAGCCCAGCGATCCATCACCGACACGGGTGGTGATGTTGGTCAGACGCAGTTTTGCGAAGCGTTCCTCGGCTCCTTGCGATAATTCCTTATAACGCTCGATAGTATAGAGCCTGCGACAAAGCGGCGACAACACGGCCGATTGAAAACCGGATCCGGTCCCTATCTCCAGTACCTTCATACGGTCTGTCAGGTCCAGAGACTGTGTCATCAAGCCAACGGTCAAGGGCTGGCTAACCGTCTGGTGCAAACCAATAGGTAGGGCGATGTTCTCATACGCTTGCTCGCGCAGGGCCTCAGGTACAAATAACTCGCGCGGGATGCGTTCCATGGCATCAATGACACGGCGGTCTGTGACGCCGCCCTGACGCAATTCCAGTATCAACAGGGCTTTTCCGTCTTCTTCGAACACCTAGAAAATCCCCTTAAGCTTTTTCAAGGCACCAGCATGGGTCAAGTCCGTACTTAAGGGAGAAATTGAAATGATGCCCCGATTAACGGCTTCAAGGTCTGATCCCTTGCGGAACTTGTCTTCGACACGCTGTGGACCAACCCAGTAATAGGTATCACCCCTGGGATCAACACCGGATTGCAGATCGCTACCAATCTTGCGACGACCCTGACGTGTCACCTCAATGCCCGCGACCTTTGCCGCCGGAACATCGGGAAAATTAACATTGATCAACACCGACGACGGAAATGCCAGCTTGACCAATCCTTTAAGAACTTTCGGCAGCCATTTTTCCGTGGTTGACCATTTTACGGGATGTTGATCGCGGGAGACCTGTGACAAAGCGATTGCTGGAAAGCCCAGCAAGGTGCCTTCCATAGCGGCTGCCACTGTGCCGGAGTAGATCACGTCCTCACCCAGATTTTCGCCACGATTAACACCTGATAGCACCAAATCTGGTGGGTTGTCCTTCATCACCTGACTAATACCCAGCAGGACACTATCGGTCGGCGTGCCATTTACCGCATAGCGGCGGTGTGAGACCTTGCGAATACGTAAGGGACGGCGCAAGGTCAGGGAATGGCTGGCAGCGCTCTGCTCGGTTTCCGGGGCGACAACCCAAACTTCCTTAGCCAGTTTACGCATCACACGCTCAAGCATTTTAAGGCCCGGTGCATCAATGCCGTCATCGTTGGAGATCAACACCCGGGCATTCTTCAAGTTTTTAACCAGTTCAGCCATTGGCGGGGATCACTTCCAGGCCGCCCATATAGGGGCGCAGGGCATTGGGCACAACGATGGAACCATCTTCTTTCTGGTAGTTCTCCAAGATGGCCACCAACGTGCGGCCAACGGCAAGGCCGGACCCATTCAGGGTGTGGACGAAACGTGTCCCCTTTTCACCTTCGCTGCGATAGCGTGCCTTCATGCGCCGGGCCTGAAAGTCACCACAGTTTGAGCAACTGGAGATTTCCCGGTAACGGTCCTGTCCTGGCAACCAGACTTCCAGATCATAAGTGCGCCGTGCGCCAAAGCCCAAGTCACCCGTGCACAGGGTGACGACCCGATAAGGTAATTCCAAACGCTTGAGGACTTCTTCAGCACAAGACGTCATGCGTTCCAGTTCTTCATCAGAATTTTCCTGTTCGCAAATAGTCACCATCTCGACCTTTGTAAACTGATGCTGGCGGATCATGCCACGGGTGTCCTTGCCCGATGACCCGGCTTCAGAGCGGAAACACCAGGTCATGGCGGTCAAACGGCGCGGCAGATAATCTTCTTCGATAATGCAATCAGCAACGATATTGGTCAGGGGCACTTCGGCGGTAGGGATCAGCCACAGCCCTTCTTCGGTCTTGAACAGGTCATCGGCAAATTTTGGCAACTGCCCCGTACCATATAGGGCGTTATCACGCACCAGGGCTGGCGGGTTAACTTCTATCAAGTCGTGTTCTTCCGTGTGCAAATCCAGCATGAAGGAGGCCAGTGCTCGTTCCATGCGGGCCAACGCACCGCTTAAGACAACAAACCGTGCACCGGACATCTTGGCTGCAACATCGAAGTCCATTAGCCCCAGGGCTTCACCCAGATCGAAGTGTTCTTTCGGCGTAAAATCAAAGCTGGGGATATCACCCCACTTGCGTTCTTCCCGGTTATCAGTTTCGTCCGTGCCATCGGGAACGACGTCTAGAGGCAGGTTGGGAATGGTTGACAGGGCAGCGGTGAGCTCTTCCGTTTTAATCCGGGCTTCTTCTTCCGCCGCGGCTTGCGCTTCTTTGGAGCGTGAGACTTCTGCAATAATCTCGCTTGCGTCTTCGCCTTTGGCCTTGGCGGCACCAATTTCCTTGGACAGTTTATTCCGGCTGGCCTGCAATTCCTGGGCTCGGGTCTCAACTTCCCGGCGCTCTTTATCCAAAGCGATCAGAGAGGCAGATTGAGGCTCAAGTTTTCTGCGCGCTAGCCCCTTATCAAACTCGTCCGGGTGTTCGCGTATCCATTTTATATCAAACATATCAGGTCTCGCTATTCATCAGGCTTGTCAGCTTCATCGTCGTCGTCATTTTCTTCCTCATCTTTAACCGGAGCCGTTTGCACCATGGCAACACAGTAGATCGAAATTTCATAAAGCAGGATCGTCGGTATTGCCAAGCCAACCTGGGAAATAACATCCGGAGGAGTCAGCACGGCGGCTGCAACAAAGGCCAACACGATAGCATAGCGGCGCTTCTTACGCAGGCCCTCCGCCGTCACTATGCCAACCCGCCCCAACAGGGTCAGCAATACAGGCAATTCAAAACACAGGCCAAAAGCAAAGATCAGTTGCATGACCAGCGACAAATACTGATCGACCTTGGCTTCAAGCTGGATCGGCAAGGCCCCTGCCCCACCAACAGATTCAAAGCTTAGGAAAAACGTCCAGGCCAGCGGGAAAATAAAATAATAAACCAGCGCCCCACCCATGAAAAACAAGACCGGGGTTGCCACCAAAAACGGCATCAGCGCTTTTTTCTCACTTTTATAAAGACCCGGCGCGATAAACAACCAAAGCTGGATGGAAATAAATGGAAACGCCAGGAACAACGCCGCAAAGAAAGCGACCTTGATGTAGGTGAAGAAGGCTTCATGCAGGGCCGTGAAGATCAAACGGCGATTGCCATCAGAGCCTTCAAAAGCATCAGCCAGGGGGCGAACCAGAAAATCATAAAGGGTCGGGGCAAAATAATAGCACACGAAGAACAAAATGATGACCGAGGCAAAGGCATAGATCAAACGTTGGCGCAGTTCGATCAGATGCTCGAGCAATGGCGCCTTGCTGTCTTCAACTCTTTCTTCCTGCGAAATTTCAGCCACGGCTTAAACGTCCTTGTCTGAAACAGGTTGTGGTTTTTTTGATTCTTCCTCGAGACGAGGCGACGGGTCCGCCGGTGGGAGCGCACTCTCAACATTCGGCTCTTCATGAATAGTAAAATTCAGTTCTTCTTCAATTTCCGTCATACCAAGATCACTGGCAAGATCACCCGTCGGGTCGATAGCGTCTTGTATATGATCGTTGATATCGCCATCGGAGAGATTTTCTATCTTGTTTTTCATATCGTCCAGGTCAGCTTCGCGAACCACATCATCAAGGCCATTTTGAAAATCGCTGGCCATCATACGGGCCTTACGCATCAATCCCATGATGGTGCGAAGTGCACGGGGCAAGTCTTTTGGCCCGACGACAATCAGGGCCAATATTGCAACGATAAAAAGTTCCTGCCAGCCAATATCGAACATGGCGAGACGGTCCCCCTGATAAAAGTAGATGAAGAATGCAGGACCAAACAGGCCCCGGGTTTAACGACTGATAAAGAGCTTAAGTGCTCTTGTTTTCTTCAGACGCGTTCTTATTAACGGCTTCCGACTTGTCATCAGCCAATTTCTCAGCGTCAGGGGACGAAGCATCAGCAGCGTCGCCTTCTTCATCCTTCATGCCCTTCTTGAAAGACTTGAGACCTTTGCCGAAATCACCCATCAACGCGGAAATTTTACCCTTGCCGCCAAACAGCACAAGGACAACAACCAGTACGATAACCCAATGCCAAATGCTAAATGCGCCCATTGTCTTAATACTCACCAATCAAAAGGAATTTGGAAGGCGGATAATGGCAGAAACCCTATTACAGGGCAATGTCACAAACGCCTACGCGTTTAAAGAAAATATTCCATCCGTTTGCAGATAAATGAAACCTGAAAACGGCTCTTACTTAAGTTGCGTCACTAACTTCCGGCCCCTCGTCATCCAAATCAGCCGCCAACGGCAATTCAGCTTCCTCATCAGCAGACTGATCGACACCGTCATTATGGGCAACATCTGCGGCCGAAGCAGCCACCTCACCAGAGATGCGATAAGCATCAATAGCCGGACGCTTGTCCAGCAGGCCTGCTGATTTAAGTTCTTCTATACCCGGCAGATCCTTGATGTTTTCCAGACCAAAATGATCCAGGAACCCGTCCGTCGTACCCCATGTGGTTGGCCTTCCCGGTGTCTGACGGCGACCACGTGGGCGAATCCAACCATGTTCAAACAAGGTATCAAACGTGCCTTTGCTTAAAGAAACGCCGCGAATATCTTCAATTTCACCACGTGTTATAGGTTGGTGGTAGGCAATGATCGCCAGGGTTTCGACCGTGGCACGCCCAAGTTTACGGGCAACTTCAATTTCACGGTTCAGGATATTGGCAAGGTCACCGGCGGAACGAAACGCCCACGATCCACCAGCGTGGACCAAATTGACACCGCGCCCTTCGTATTGGGACTTCAATTCTTCCAGCAAAGGAGCGATCTCGACCCCTTCAGGCAAACGACGGGCTAACGACTTTTCCGTCACCGGATCAGTGGACGCAAACAAAATTGCTTCAAGCAACCTGATATTTTGGTCCGGTTTATTGCTCATTCGTCGTCGTCCTTGCTTGCATCATCGCTTGGGGTGGATTCGATAGGCTGTCGCGGCCTTTCGGTCAAGTCCCCCTTGCTGCTACGCAATAAAATCGGTCCAAACAAATCGTCCTGTCGTATTTTCAGTTTACCTTCACGAGCCATTTCCAGGGAGGCAACAAAAGTCGAGGCGATGGCGGAACGGTAGGTCAGTCCTTCTTTCAACTGGCCAGGCAAAAAATCCACAAGGGTTTGCCAGTCGGGCAATTTACCAATGACCTGGGTTAAACGCTCAAGGGCATCATCAACACTGTGCAAGTCCCACGCTTCAATGTGCAGTGTTCCGTCACCCTTGCGCTTGCTGCCGGAGCCATACGCCTTAAGAAGGTCATACAGGGTGACATCAAAAATGGTCGCATGGGACAACTTGAATTTTTCAGGCACACCGCGGCCAAAAAAGTCTTGGCCCAGTCGGGCGCGGGCCATAAGTCTTGCGCCAGCTTCCTGAACAGATTCCAGACGCTTTAACTGAAACGCCAAAGCCAGTGCCATTTCCTCGCCGGAAGGTTCGCCCTCAGCATCAAGATCAGGTAACAACAGCCGTGACTTCAAATAAGCGAGCCAAGCCGCCATAACCAGGTAATCGGCCGCCAACTCAAGATTATGTTGCCGGGCCAGAGTGACAAACTCCAGATACTGATCAGCAAGTTGAACAATGGATATCTGGGTGATGTCCACCTTTTGATCCCGTGCCAGGGTCAACAGGACATCAATGGGCCCCTCGAAACCGTCAATGTCGACAACAAAGGACGCCCTGCCCTGGTCTTCGATGACATTTTCGTTTTCAAAATCTTCGATCGTTTCCATCACTTGCCTAAATCACGCCTGTCAGTTGGAATATCCACTTGGAGAGAATGGCCGCTGGTTCAGCCACCAACCACCAGAAAACATTCAAATCCACGCCCATTTTCTCGCCAATCCAGGGCAAGAGAAAGATTCCCCCTAGAATAATCAAAAAACCGACACGTTCCAAGCGCGCCAAAGCCATGGCCAGGGGCTGGGGCAATAATCCAACGGCGACCCGCCCTCCATCAAGGGGCGGCAAGGGCAACATATTGAAGACGGCTAAAAGCATGTTCAGGAAAATGGAGTTTCTTAAATTGAAGAATACCCATTCAGCAACATCGCCGGACATATAGGACAACGTATGCATCAAAAGCGCTGAAACTACCGCCAGCACGACGTTAATTCCGGGTCCTGCCAGGGCAACAAGAACCATATCGCGGCGCGGGTTTCCAAGCCGGTTAAAATCAACGGGAACTGGTTTTGCATAGCCGAACATCATTTTTCCGCCCGATCCCAGCAACAACAAGGCCGGCAAGATCACTGTGCCAAAGGGGTCCACATGACGAAATGGATTAAAACTAACCCGGCCACGCAGATAGGCCGTGTTGTCGCCCAGTCGCCAGGCAACAAAACCGTGTGCGGCCTCGTGGAAGGTGATCGCCACAAGCACTGGCAACGCCCACACGGAAATCGTAAACATCAATCCTTCCAGATCAAAACCCATCACGTCATTATTTCCTCTAGTCGCTGAACCTCATCATCATACGCCCCGTCCAGTGGCGTCTTGTTTTCAAGGCGCCTGTTCTCGGCTCTTTCAAGGCGCTGGAGCGCTTGATCGCTTAAAGGAACACAGCCAGAAGCCACCTGAAGCATTTCCGCCATATCACCGTTGCAATGCAGTGCCACATCACATCCGGCGGCCAAAGCGCCTGCGGTGCGATATTTAAATGAGCCATCAAGGGCCTGCATGGATAAATCGTCAGAGAGCAAAACACCGCCAAAGCCAATGTCCTTGCGGATCATCTCGATCACTTTCGCAGACATAGTCGCCGGTTTATCCTGGTCCAGTTCCTTATAAAGCACATGGGCTGTCATCGCCCATGGCATGGCACTCAAGTCCTTAAAGGGCGCAAAGTCACTGGTCATCATGGTCTCCATGTCTGCCTCAACACAAGGCAATGCCTTGTGGCTATCCACATTGGCGCGACCATGGCCGGGGATATGCTTAATCACAGGTAGCACCCCACCGGCAAGAAAGCCCTCACACGCCGCCATGGCCAGGGCCGATATCTTTGCCGGAACATGACCGTAGGCCCGATCCCCAATAATCGGATCCGCCCCCGGCTGGGGCAAATCCAGCACCGGGGCACAATCAACGCTTATGCCAAGCTCTGTCAGTTCATGAGCTAACAGGCGAGAATTCAGGCTAACAGCTTCAAGGGCGCGCGCCTTATCCCTATCAAACAGATCAGCGAAAAGTGAGGCCGCCGGGGCATCGCGCCAGTGGGGTGGCTTCAAGCGTTGCACACGCCCGCCTTCCTGATCAATAAGGACCGGGGCGTTCGGGCGACGAACCGCATCGCGAAGGGCGGCAACCAGTTCGCGGACTTGCTCTGGATTGTCACAATTGCGTTGAAACAGGATAAATCCGAGAGGGTCAACATCGGCAAAAAAGCCGTGCTCTTCATTGCTCAAGATAGGTCCTGAACATCCAAAAATGACAGATGAAGGCCGGGAATCACTCACCTTAACCGCCCGGTCGAACGATCAGACAACCGACTTTGCGCTTGCTTAAGTTCTGGCACAATGCTTTGGCCACATCTTCCCCGGCAATGGGGCCTGCGCGCAAGCGGTAAAAGATACCTTTGGTGGGCCCCAAGTCGGCACGAATCACATTCAAGGAATAACCGCCCAGCAAATCACCATGTTTGCTTTTCAGGCGGGCCCATTCACTTGTTGCGCGTTCTTGCGTCCGTACAGCAGCAATTTGAATTTGGTAGGCAATTCCGAAAACAGACGACGCGGACGTCGGTGGTGAAGCCACAGGCGCAGAAACAGGTTCGACTGCCACCTTTTTTGGCATCATATCCTTATTAACGGTAACCGCAGGGGCTTTTGTTTCAACAGGCGCTGGCGCTTTTTTAGATTCCACCTTGCCCGGTTCCAGCTTTTGCGGTTTGGGCAGCAATTTGGGCTTTTTGGCTGCTGACAGGACGACAGGAGGTGCGGGCACAGGATCAGGCTTGGCAACCGGAACAGGGGGTGTTTTCGGCATTTCAGGAGGCGGCAGCAGGCGTTCAACCCGGGGCTCTTCCACACCACCTTTCATGCGGTCGTAAACAAGCTTGTCACGATCGGGAATAGCCATGCCACCGGGTGTCTTTGGGCGCACTTTAACGGGGCCTTCGGCAGCACGAATAACCGGTAGTTGGTCGCCATCGCGATGCATCAGTTGATCGCCATAGAAATGCCATCCGGCACCGGCACCGCCACCAACCAGAACGATGAGTAGAAAAAACCACACCCCCCGGCGTTTGGACTTGGCCCGTTTGACGGGCTCAAACTCAAGCGCATCCGAAGGATCGGGAACGATGTCATCTTCTGATTTGTCTGCAGGGGTCATTAACGCATCTCTTCCACAGGAACCACACCGATAATCTGTAACCCGGAGGCGATCACGAAGGCGACTCCTTTGATAAGAGCTAATCTTGCCAGGGTCAACTCGCGGTCTTCCTCAAGAATAAAGCGTAAAGACGAATCATCCTTGCCTTTGTTCCACAAAGAATGAAACTCCGTCGCCAGATCACCAAGGTAAAAAGCAATACGGTGGGGTTCATGGGCCAATGCCGCCCCTTCAACCATGCGCGGCCAGCTTGCCATCAATTTTATCAAGGATAGCTCTGAGGTATCCTGCAAGCGTTCTAGTGGTGCCCCCGCCAGGGCGTCGGTGGAAAGTTCGTCGGCGCCAAAAACGTCAGCCGAATGGCGAAGCACAGAATGAATACGGGCATGGGCGTACTGTACATAGAATACCGGATTATCGCGCGATTGTTCCGTCACCCGGGCCAGATCGAAATCCAGTTGAGCATCGTTCTTACGGGTCAACATGATGAAGCGCACCACATCCTTGCCCACCTTATCAATAACCTCACGCAGGGTGATGAAAGTCCCTGCCCGTTTGGACATTTTCACGGCCTCACCGTCATCCATCAGATTGACCATCTGGCACAGCTTAACGTCCAGTTCACCGTCGCCTTGGGTCAGGGCCTTAACGGCGGATGTCATGCGTTTCACATAACCACCGTGATCAGCACCCCAAATATCAATCATCGTCTTAAAACCGCGCCTATGTTTGTCTTCGTGGTAGGCAATGTCTGTGGCGAAGTATGTCCACGAGCCGTCTGACTTTTTGACCGGCCGATCAGTATCGTCACCAAAGTCAGACGACTTGAACAACGTTTGTTCGCGTGGTTCCCAGTCGTCAGGCTTGCGGCCTTTTGGAGGTTCGAGAACACCCTCATAGATCAGGCCCCTGTCTTGCAGTTCACCGAGGGCCTTTTCAACACCGCCGTTGGCGACCAGTTCACGCTCCGAAGTAAAGACGCTTTGCGTAATGCCAAGGGCCGCCAAATCGTCGCGGATAATATCCATCATGGCCGAGATAGCGAAAATGGAGATCGGCTCCAGCCATTGATCTTCTGGAGCATCTTTCCATTTGTCGCCTTCCACATCGGCCAACTTCTGGCCGACAGGAATTAGATAGTCGCCAGGGTAAAGTCCCTCAGGTATGTCACCGATCTCTTCCCCCAAGGCCTGGGCGTAGCGCAAGTGCAGAGAACGGGCCAGGGTTTCGATCTGGGCCCCGGCATCGTTAATGTAGTATTCACGAGTAACGGCGAATCCTGCCTTTTCCAGCAAGGACGCCAGGGCATCACCGAAAACAGCGCCGCGACCATGGCCAACATGCAAGGGGCCCGTTGGATTGGCAGATACGTATTCCACATTTACCGGTACATTAGCGCCAATAGTTGACGTGCCGTAGGAGACCTGGGCCTCAAGCACTTCTTTCAGGCGGGCCGCCCAAAAAGAGGTATCCAGCGTTAAATTAATAAAGCCCGGCCCGGCAATTTGCGTTTCAACAACAAATTCAAGAGCCTTCAGGCGTTCAGCCAGGGGTTCTGCGATATCGCGCGGCTTCATTTTTGCAGGCTTGGCCAGCAACATGGCTGCGTTTGTGGTGACATCGCCGTGAGAAGCTTCACGGGGCGGCTCGACGGCTATTCTGGAGGTATCTATACCGCCCGGAAGTATTCCATCGCTAACAAGAGCATCAATGGTGGTGAGCACTTGCTCACGGAAATGGTCGAATAGATTCATGAATTTCTAGCCTGAACATCAAATAGATTTTGGTACTCGTCGAGAGCATATCGGTCCGTCATGCCAGCGATGTAATCGGCCACAACACGAGCCGTATCGGCAGCACTTGTATTTTTGCATTTGGCCTGCAATTCATCGGGCAAACATTCAGGTTCTTTTACCAACAACTTGAACAGTTCCATGACCACCCGTTTCGCCTTGGACGTCATCCGGTTTAGTTTGTAATGGCGGTACATATTTTCGAAAAGAAACTTCTTCAGTGCCGCATCGTTGGCCCGCATGGAGTCGGAAAAACCGGCAACGGGACGATTGTGGGCCCGAATGTCATCCGGTGATTTTGGGTCCAGGTCTTTCAGACGGCTATTGGTTTCATCAAGTAGATCATTGACCATTTCCCCGATCATTCGCCTGACCGCCTCGTAAATGGTGCGCGACTCGTCCAAGTCAGGATATGCCTTTTTAACTTCTGCAAAGACGGGGCCGACAAGCGGCACATCGGCCAGATCACCAATGGTAAACAAGCCTGCGCGCAAACCATCATCGATATCATGGTTGTTATAGGCCACATCATCGGCGATGGCGGCGACTTGTGCCTCAGCACTAGCGTAGGTATCAAGTTCCAGATCATGGGCCGCGTTATATTCGGCGACGGCACTGGGCAGGTCTGTGGCAGGCGTTGCCGGATTCAATAACGGTCCATTATGTTTGACCACACCTTCAAGGGTTTCCCATGTCAGGTTAAGGCCAAGGAAATCCGCATAGCGGGCTTCCAGCAGGGTCACGACCCGTAAAGACTGTGCGTTATGATCGAATCCGTCGTAGGGCGCCATCAATTCCTGCAGGGCGTCTTCCCCGGCATGACCAAAGGGGGGATGGCCCAGATCATGGGCCAAAGCCAAGGCTTCGCCCAGATCTTCATTAAGGTCAAGGGCGCGACAGACCGAACGGGCAATTTGCGAGACTTCCAAAGAATGGGTCAGGCGGGTACGGAAAAAATCACCCTCATGGTTGACGAACACCTGGGTTTTATATTCCAGACGTCGAAAGGCCGCCGAATGGATAATCCGGTCACGGTCACGCTGAAAACAGGTGCGCGTTGCGCTGTCCGGCTCGTCGAACAGCCGCCCACGACTATCTTCAGGCTTACAGGCATAAGGTGATACAGTAGTCATAGGGCGGAACCTACAAGATCAAACAGTCATAAAATAGTGTTATTTTAGGCTGTTTAATGGCTTTTAAAACCTCGATAATGGCGAACAACCCTTTGACAAACTGAAAATCGTTACTACATAGGAAGTTCTTGATATAAACTCTCAATGAAGGCGATTTAGATTCCCTTCAATGTAATACTGGAATTACTCAAAATGCTGGATACCAATACCCCAAATGACAGTAACAGCATCGGCATTTCCGACAGTGCGGCAAAGCAGATCGCTAACCTGATAAAAGCCGAAAACAAGATGGGCATGCGCCTGCGTGTGGCTGTTTCGGGCGGCGGGTGCTCTGGCTTCCAGTACGGGTTCAGCCTGGACACCATCACAAATGCTGATGACCATCTATTTGCAAAAGATAGCATCGAAGTGATTATTGACGAGGTCTCTCTTGATTACCTGAAAGGCTCGGAACTGGATTACGTGCAAGACTTGATCGGATCATATTTTGCTATGAATAATCCGAACGCCTCATCGACTTGCGGCTGCGGTTCATCATTTGCGGTATAGCCTGATTTAATGTGTTAGAAGGAAGGCCCGTTAAATTGCGGGCCTTTTTATTTGCAGGATTAACCCCATGACCCGAATCGCGACCTGGAATGTGAATTCCGTCAAAGCCCGTCTGATAAACCTGCAACGATGGTTAAAAGAGGACGCGCCGGATATCGTCCTTCTGCAGGAACTGAAATGCATCGACGAGGCCTTCCCGCGCATGGAGATAGAATCCCTTGGCTATAATGTGGAGACGGTCGGTCAGAAGACTTATAACGGCGTCGCCATCCTTTCCAAGTTCCCCATTGATGTGGAGCTAAGAGCCCTGCCCGGCGACGAAAATGACGAACAGGCCCGTTATTTGGAGGCTTTTACAGGATCGGTCCGTGTTGCCTCTATTTATTTGCCCAACGGCAACCCCTACCCCGGGGAAAAGTTCGACTACAAACTGCGTTGGATGGAACGCCTGTACAGCCATGTACAGGATTTGCTTAAGGGCGAAGACGCCTTCGTGCTTGGTGGTGACTACAACGTGATCCCACAAGACGGTGATGTCCACAGCCCGCAAGCGTTCCAGAATGACGCTTTGTTCCAACCGGAATCACAGGCGGCCCTACGAAAAATCATCAACCTTGGCCTGACAGATGCCTTCAGGGCGACGACGTCAGAAACCGGGCTGTATTCCTGGTGGGGCTACATGGCCGGGGGCTGGCCGAAAGACCACGGGGTGTTGATTGACCACCTGCTGCTCAGCCCCCAGGCGGCTGATCGCCTGAAAGACTGCCAAATCGACCGGACCCCGCGCGGCTGGGAGAAACCATCGGACCACACACCAGTCTGGTGCGAGTTGACGGACTAATAGTGAATTCACTCAGAGCGCATAGCCATATATTCTTTAACCAATTTAGGAGCTTTTTGGCTGAAGGAGCGCTTGGTGTTGGTATCCGCATGGGCCTGATAAAATAACGACTGGAATTCCTGCTTAACAATAGCCAATAAAACCTTGCTAATGACGCCTTTTGCCTTCGGCGGCGTTCGTTGAGCGTTGAGCGTCGCAAAGACACCCAACTTCATCGCCTCAAGCAACAATTTCAACAAATCATCATCCCCTTTTTCTTTAAGTTTGGAATGATTTTGTATCAACAATGCCCAGAGGGCGCGATTCACAGATTTTCGTTTTGGCCAATAGCCCAGGACAAAATAAATCAGAATGCGTAAAATGTTATCTTGATTACCTGCCTGATTAAGCATCACGAAGTTATTTACAACTTCTTCTGCATACTCAATTCGCGCTGCGCGAAGCGTTTCCCCAAGACACACCAGCTCATCAATATCCGGATTTTTGCGTTCCAATTGATCTTCAAGGAACTCAGAAATTAAGAACTGCAAAGAATATTTCGACGATAGGCTTTTAATAAAAGCTTTATCCCTTTTGAGAACAGAATCGCAGAAATCATTAAAAAGCGCCTGATCGTTCATTGGCATTAATCCAGGCAAAGGGACAGCATGGTTTCTCATGGCTTTGGCTGTCTTTACCTGTTGTTTCGCTTGTGCGGGCATTTCTTTCTCTTCAAAGTCTGCTTGAATATCTTAAAGCAATTTACAATTAATTACGATATGACGCTAAATTTCGACACCTAATTCCTTATGAGTTTGGTCTTAAGTGTTACTCCAACGCCATAGTGACGCATAAGTTCGGCTGCCGCTTCCAGATTTTTTTTAGTTCTAAACATTTCCATGGCTCCATTCGAATCGCTTCGATAACTATAACGTCCAGATTCATTATCAACGATCCAACTCCCCGTCTCGGGCTCGTAGACAATTTCACCGCCAATACGCCCCAAGCCACCCTTCATCAACATGGGATGTTTTCTTTTTTCCATTTTTCTGTTGCGTCGTGTCATCTCATAGCTTTGCGGGACATAAACGATGTCACCTGTCGGGGAGACCACATATAGGTAGACTGAACTTTTATGATGGTCCAGGCTCATGGGGGTTTGTTGATTTGCAATTTTAGCATCCCCAGGAAACTCTCTCTCCTCAGGCCCGCGAATAAAACGCGGCATAACCGCCTCGCCTGCGTCATCGATGAGCTGTTTAATTGTCTTTTTGGGCTCTGCCATCTTCTTAAATGCACGACTATCTTGAGCTTATGGTCAAATCACTACTTTTCAACCTGAGAAACATCCCGGATTGCACCCTTGTCAGCCGAGGTAGCCAGTGCCGCATAAGCACGTAAGGCCTGGGAGACAACACGCGTGCGATTAGGCTTCCAGGCCTCTTTTCCCTTGGCTTCCATGGCGTCGCGTCGCTTGGCCAGGTCATCATCGCTCAGCTTGAGATTTACGGAGCGAGTCGGAATATCAAACTCAATGACATCGCCATTTTCGATCAGCGCGATGGCCCCACCCGCGGCGGCTTCCGGTGAAACATGACCGACGGAAAGACCGGAGGTCGCCCCTGAAAAACGACCATCAGTGATCAACGCACAGGCCTGACCCAAACCCAATGATTTTAGATAACTGGTCGGATAGAGCATTTCCTGCATGCCCGGGCCACCTTTCGGCCCTTCATAGCGGATCACCACCACATGGCCCTCCTTGACTTCGCCGCCGAGAATTTTAGCGATGGCGTCATCCTGGCTATCAACCACGAAGGCCGTGCCGGAAAACGTGTAGCAGCTTTCATCAACACCGGCGGTTTTAACCACGCAGCCATCTTCGGCGATGTTGCCATAAAGCACGGCCAGTCCGCCTTCCTTACTGTAGGGGTGATCGAAATCGCGAATGCAGCCTTCGGCTCGATCAAGATCCAGGGTGCCGTACTGCTTGGACTGGCTAAAGGCCTCGGTCGTTCTGACACCGCCGGGGGCGGCCCTGAAGAAAGCCTGGACATTATCACCGGCGCGCCGAACATCCCATTTATCAATGGCGTCACCAATGGTCGCTTCATGAATCGTCGGCACATCCCTATGGATCAATCCCGCACGTTCCATCTCACCCATAATAGCCAGAATACCGCCGGCCCGGTGAACGTCTTCCATATGATAATCAGGATGAGACGGGGCGACCTTACACAGGTTGGGAACGATTTTTGAAAGCCGGTCCATATCCTTCATGGTGAAATCGCATTCAGCTTCCGCCGCAATGGCCAAAAGGTGCAGTACCGTGTTGGTTGAGCCCCCCATGGCAATATCGACGCTCATGGCGTTCTCGAAACCCTTCTTGGAGGCCATGGAACGCGGCAGAACAGAAGTATCATCGTTTTCATAGTATCGCTTGCACAGCTCGACAATTGTCTGCCCTGCCTGAAGGAACATATCTTTTCTGAAGGCATGGGTCGCCAGAACCGAGCCATTCCCCGGCAAGGAAAGCCCAAGAGCCTCCGACAGGCAATTCATGGAATTGGCGGTGAACATGCCCGAGCATGATCCGCATGTCGGGCACGCCGAGCGTTCATATTCAAGGGCGTCTTCATCGCTAACGTCCGGGTTAGCCCCTTGAATCATGGCATCGACCAAATTAATCGACTTGTCATCTCCCTCGACCTGCATCTTGCCCGCTTCCATGGGCCCACCGGAAATCATCACGGTCGGCACGTTCAGGCGCATGGAAGCCATCAACATACCGGGTGTGATTTTGTCACAATTGGTGATGCAGACCATGGCATCGGCGCAATGGGCGTTGACCATGTATTCAACGCTGTCGGCGATGATTTCGCGACTGGGCAGTGAATACAACATACCTGCATGGCCCATGGCGATACCGTCATCAACGGCGATGGTGTTGAATTCCTTGGCCACACCACCGGCCTTTTCAATTTCACGCGCCACCATCTGGCCCAGGTCTTTCAAGTGGACGTGGCCCGGCACGAACTGGGTGAAGGAGTTGACAACGGCAATAATCGGCTTACCGAAATCGTCATCGGTCATACCAGTGGCGCGCCATAATCCGCGGGCGCCAGCCATATTTCGGCCGTGTGTCGAGGTTTTGGAGCGAAGTTCAGGCATGATCTAGATCCTTGGGTTAGTCGGGCTGATTTCAGGCACCATAATCCCCACCGCAAGGTCTTTAAAGCTCTTATTTAAGAAGTCTTATCCGCAATATTTTTAAGGATTTCTTCGCGTTTTTCATTGTACTGGCGTTTCAGCTTGCTTTGCAGGGCGCGGTGTTCTTCCTTCAGTTCCTTTTCCATGCGCTTGATGCGCCGGGTCAGGTCTTCAACCCTGTGCAGGGAGCGTTCGCGCTGGCGCGCCTGATGACGGCGGAAGTATTTCATTAACTGCCATTCACCAACAATGGCCAGCAAGACAATACCGGTGATGCCAAAGATAATGGCGACGACCAGATACTCCACCTTGTCATAAGCAAAAAGAGTCCCCCAGAAACCGACCGTAACCAATGAGGCAGCGACCGTGAACAATAGACGTTTTGTGACAACATCTTGATCATCATGGGCGTTTTCGGCGGCGTGCAAGGCATTGGATATTTCATAACGGGCCATATCCATCCATTGCCTCAGGGACATCCCCTCACCAACGGTGCGGCCTTCGCGTATGAATTGTTCCAGGCGCTTGACGACAAAATCCGCGCGCTGTTCCGGTGACGGACGCGAAGTTTCCTCTGGCGGCGGATTATCCTCATCATGTTCAGGCAACTCAGGGCCTGCAGATGGCGATGGCAACACCTCTTCTTCAATGTCGTCGTCGACAAGGTTCACGTTTGTCGCTCCTTATTATCCAGCCCCTAGAACTAACACGTAAGGCCTTTACGGATCATTACCGTAACCACCGCGCGCCAATTCCTCACGATAAGCACGCCACGCCTTACGGTAAGCGATACGGGCCTGTGCCTGTTTACTGAACAGGGCCGCAACTTCATCAATCAGCATGGCCACGCCATACAGAAAAACATCGATACTTAAAGGAACGACGGACACCGCAAGTTGAAAAACGATGATGCCAGCCAGTAAACCGACGGCGATGCCCAAAACCAAAGAATCAACGCGGGAGACGATCCCCCACAAGGACCACACAGCAAGCGGCACCGCAACGCTTAGTCCCAATATCCAGTTGAGTGTGGGAGACAGACTCTTGGGCACAGTCAGGCCTGCCAGTTTGATTGTCTCAGTCCCTTCGCTGGGTGCGTGAGCCGTATCCAGACCAAAGTCTTTAGGGTCGGGTGGAAGTAACTGTTTAGCCGGGTTGCTCATGATCAGTAACTTTGATTGTTAGGAATCAAGCCGATTAAAGATTATTATGAAGCGACGGGGTTGCGAAAGGAAAAGCATACTCCTAAATAAGGTTTACTGAGACGGCAACATTGCAGAAGACAGCACGATGAACCATAGCGAAAATTCAATCCGCACCGCGAGATACAGCATTGGTGAACTTGTTCGCCACCGTGTCTATCCGTTCCGCGGAGCCATTTTCGACGTCGATCCCGAATTCGATAACGATGAAGAATGGTGGCTGTCTATCCCGGAAGATATTCGCCCAAATAAGGACCAGCCGTTCTATCACCTACTGGCCGAAAACGAGGACGGCCCCTATATCGCCTATGTTTCAGAACAGAATCTGCTGCCTGACGAATCAGGCGAGCCCGTCTCCCATCCCAATGCAGATGAAGTTTTCGACGGTTTTGAGGGCGGTCATTATATTTTTTCCAGGGACCTGGCCAACTAGCGATCTTTAGCGCTTTAACATTTTAAGGGCATTGCCACTGGCGATCATTTCGGCCAATGGCAATGGCAGATGGCCTAACCAACGCCTGTGGCGATCAATAATCCCCTGATAGTCAGACCACTGTTCGGGAATGTAGGTGTCCGAGCCAAGCATAATTCGCTCAGGATAGGACTCGAACAATTCCAGCCAGTCAGCCTTGATGCCTTTGGCGTCCAACACATCCCCACCCCTGAAGGACATATCCGCATAAACCTGGGGGAACTTTTTGAAGATTTCAGCAATCTCCACCGGGGGTGACGACAAGCCCGCGTGGGCCCACAATATAGTCAATCCGGGAGCTGCCTTTGCCAGCGCTTCAATAACATCCGCACCGGAATGGGAATGCAGGATCAATCCTTTTTTTGTTGCCAATTCCAACAAAATTTTCATTTCGGGTGTTGTGACGGCCAACGGGTCATACATGTGAAACTCACCAAAGCCGCTGTAGTCATTGGCGGCCAAACGAGCTTGTACATATTCAAGTACATCCTTGTCCCCATACCAGTTCGCCATGTCGCTGCGAGTCCGATAAGGCCTGAGGAATTTGATAATACGATCCGCAGAATGCCGGTGAAGACCGAGCGTCCCATCGTCGGGTGTTGAAGAGACAAGAGCCTTTTCAACACCTCCCTTATCGAATTTTTCCATTACTTTTCGTATTGGGTATTCTCCCCAGGACGTCTGGGAATAATGTACATGGGCATCAATGATAGGCCCGGCAAAGGGCTGCTTATTGCCATCAGCCATGGCACGGGAACCCAGCAAGAAGAGTATTAAAGTGCTAGCGATCAATCCCTTGTTCAGCATAATTGCGCCTTGCAAAAGACAATCATGTGACCTTGGTTTTTCAACAATCACGCGCCTGTCCATTGAACAATACTCCCTATAACAAATAGCCAGTATTACGATGCCACCCCTTATGACTAAAAATCAACAAGGCAAGGATGCCGTCCTAAAAGGGCGACATTATAGCGCCTTGAGGCGTTCCAGTGCTTCAAGCACCTTTTCCAGGATCGCAGATTCTTCATCGCGACGTTGGCGCTCGGTCTCAACGACTGCAGCCGGGGCCTTGTCTGTGAAGCCCTTGTTCGCCAGTTTTTTGTCGTGTTTGGCAATCTCTGCTTGCAACTTGGCGATTTCTTTTTCCAGGCGCTGCGCTTCTGAATCAATGTCGATGACATCGGCCAGGGGCAGGACGATGGTCGCCTCGTCAATGACGTCCTGAACCGAGCCCTTGGGTGCCTCGCCCTCAAGCACATCTAACGAAGACAGACGGGCCAGGGATGAAAGTATACCCCGGTGGGTGTCCAGTCGTACCTTGGTAACGTCACTGGCGCCCTTCAACAACATGGGGATTTTAGCCCCCGGTGAAACGTTCATTTCAGAACGCACGGCGCGGATTTGAGAAACCATGCGCACGACCCAGTCCATTTCGGCCTCTGCATCGCCATCAATCAGGCTATCCGGTAATTGCGGCCAAGGAGCCGTAATCAGGCTGCTACTTGCGTCATACTGCGACTTCCATAGCTCTTCGGTGATAAACGGCATAATCGGGTGCAACAGGTGCAGGATTTGATCCAGAACCCACGCCGTCGTGGCACGGGTTTCCGCTTTTGCGGCTTCGTCTTCGCCCTGGAACATGGGTTTGGCAAATTCCAGATGCCAATCGCAGAAAGTACCCCAGGTAAACTGGTAAAGGGCGTTTGCCGTATCATTAAAGCGATAGGCATCGATAGCTGCCTGCGTCGCTTTTGCCGCTTCGGCGGTTTTACCGACAATCCATTTATTCAAAGTCAGCTTACAGGCAGCTGGGTCAAAATCCGGGTCCGGTGTGCATTCATTCATTTCAGCGAAGCGCGCCGCATTCCATAGCTTGGTGCAGAAGTTACGATACCCCTCAACCCTGGACTCAGACATCTTCACATCGCGGCCCTGGGCGGCAAAGGCGGTCAAGGTGAAGCGCAGCGCATCGGCGCCAAACTTGTCGACAAGTTCCAACGGGTCCATCACGTTACCCTTGGACTTGGACATTTTCTGGCCTTTTTCATCCCGCACCAAAGCGTGGATGTAGACCGTATGAAAAGGCACTTCATCCATGAAATGCATGCCAAACATCATCATCCGGGCAACCCAGAAAAAGATAATATCAAAACCGGTGACCAAGACGTCAGTCGGGTAATAGCGGCCAACTTCCGGGGCTTCTTCCGGCCAGCCCAGTGTGGAGAATGGCCACAAGGCGGATGAAAACCATGTATCGAGAACATCTTCGTCACGGGTTAGCTCAACGGTTTTACCATAGTGCTTATCCGCGGCCGCTTGGGCGGCATCTTCATTAAGTTCAACAAAGATTTCCCCATCCGGGCCATACCATGCGGGAATTTGATGTCCCCACCAGATTTGCCTAGAAACACACCACGGCTGAATGTTACGCATCCATTCGAAGTATGTTTTCTCCCAGTTTTGCGGGACAAACTTGGTTCTTCCCTGCTCGACAGCCTCGATGGCAGGTTTTGCCAGGGTTTGCGCATCGACAAACCACTGATCGGTCAGCCACGGCTCAATAACAACACCGGAACGATCCCCGTAAGGCACCGTCATCAGGTTTTCTTCTATTTTTTCAAACAGGCCCAGGCCTTCAATTTCCTTAATCACCGCATCGCGGGCTTCGAAACGATCAAGCCCCTGCATATGGTCCGGGACGTTTTCATTCAAGCGGGCATCACGATCGAAGATATTGATGACCTCCAGATCCTGACGGCGACCGACCTCGAAATCGTTGAAGTCATGGGCCGGGGTGATCTTGACCGCACCGGAACCCTTTTCAGGGTCCGCATAGTCATCGGCAACAATGGGAATTTTACGCCCAACAATGGGCAGTATGCAGTTGCTGCCAATTAAATCCTTATAGCGTTCGTCGTCGGGATGCACGGCAACGCCCGTATCACCCAGCATGGTTTCCGGGCGTGTTGTGCCAACGGTGATAAACTCACCTTCCCTGCCTTCAATGGGGTATTTGAAATACCACATTGAACCATTAATTTCGCGCTGTTCCACTTCAAGGTCTGATATAGCCGTGTGCAACAGGGGGTCCCAGTTAACGAGACGCTGATCGCGGTAGATCAGGTTTTGTTTGTGTAGTTCGACAAAGACCTTTTGCACGGCTGCAGACAAGCCATCATCCATGGTGAAGCGTTCACGGCTCCAGTCGCAGGATTCGCCCAGACGGCGCTGCTGACCTGTGATAGAACCACCGGATTCCGCCTTCCACTTCCAGATACGTTCGATGAATTTATCACGACCAAGGTCGTGGCGTGTCAGACCTTCCTGTTCCATTTGGCGCTCGACAACCATTTGCGTAGCGATACCGGCATGATCCGTGCCCGGCTGCCAAAGAACATCCAGCCCCTGCATGCGTTTATAGCGGATAAGGATATCTTGCAGGGTATGGTTCAGGGCGTGGCCCATATGAAGGTTGCCGGTGACGTTGGGCGGCGGCAGCACAATGGTATAGGTATCCGCATCGGGGCGGGTGCCACAGGTAAAGGACCCATCCTTCTCCCAGGCTTCATAGTGCTTCTTCTCAACCCCGGTGGGGTTATAGGACTTGTCCAACATCGTGCGAGCTCTTTAAATTTTGCAGGTTTTAGGAAATTTCATGGTCAATACCACCGCCAGCGCCGGGGATAAACAAAAAAACCGGGTAGCATGTCACTACCCGGTTATAAAATTCTATGAAAAGCAGCTTAAAGGTCTTCGAACATTTCCGCCCGGTTGACCATTTTATCGATTTCCTTCTTGACCAGACGTTCGATCAGGTAAGGCAAGTTACGATCAAGCCATTCGCGCAACAATGGACGTAACATTTCGCGAACCATGCCTTCCAGGGTAACGTCCTTGTCGCCCAGGCCCATCTCGCGGCGGTCCATGATCGCGCGGGCAAGTTCACCCAGCACATCAGATGACATTTGCGTTGTCCGCCCGGACATCAATTCATTGGCAGGCGCAATCATAGCTTCAGTCAACTCAAGGACATCATCCCCGCCAGGAGGAGGAGGAGGAGGTGGTGGTGGTGCGGCAACTGGGGGTGGTGGTGGTGGTGCGGCAACTGGGGGTGGTGGCGGAGGTGGAGGTGGTTCCAGAACATCTGTCGGCTCTGGCATTGCCATAGGTTCCGGTTCCGGCTCAGGTTCCGACAATTCAATTTCAGGCTCAGGATCAGGCTCTGGCACCGGTTCCGGCTCAGCCGCCTCCATGGCGGCAGCCATATCCATTTCTTCTTCAGGCTCATCCGCCTCCATGGCGGCGGCCATATCCATCTCTTCTTCAGGCTCGCCTGCTTCCATGGCGGCGGCCATATCCATTTCTTCTTCAGGTTCTTCTGCTGGCGCTGCTTCTACCTCGGGTTCAGCTTCAGGCTCAGCCTCCGGCGCTGCCGCGGCTTGCTCTAATGCTTCTTCCTCTTCTTCGGAAAGTATCCGGCGAATAGAGGCCAGAATATCTTCCATTGAAGGTTCTGCGCCTGCTTCTTCCTGACCTTCTTCGCTCATCTATTCATCACCCGGTTGAAGACCCCATTTTTTGATCTAGCCCTGCTATTCTTCACGAATCTTGATAAAGGATTCGCATCAAGACTAATTCAGAAGCGTCCTGAACGCCACCCGCAAAGGTGCAACTTTTTCCAATCTATTATATTGGCAAAAGTTCTTTATTTTTCGTTACCTTAGGAGGAATTTAATTTTGGCCGGGTTTACCGATACTGCCGCCAAATAATTTGGAACGGACATCATTGTAATGTTTTAGCGAATCATAGGCCACCACCGGCAAGGCCAACTGTATGGCTGTCATCTCGCCAATCGCACTCTTTAGCTCAAATTTGGCAATGGTCTCATCACGTTGGGCGCCGACAATGCTGACCTTGGCATCAAGCAGTTCTTGTTCTGCATCGAGCACATCAAGAACGGTCCGCGACCCGACAACAGCTTCACGCTGAACCCCTTCAAGGGCGACTTCGCTGGCCTTAATCTGGGCATTAAAAGAAGCAATTCTGGCCCGGCTGGTTTGTAATGTTTCCCAGGCGCGTGTTGCAGTTTCCGTCGCATCACGACGGGCACTTTCAATTTCACGGCGCCTTTGTGATGCCGTCTGGCGGGCTGAGCGCAAGCGCGAATAAACCGAACCAGACTGATATAGGGGCACACTCAAGGTTACAAGCGCCGAGTAGCTGTCCGAACGGGTGCTTTCACTTGTTGAATTCAGGGAACGCGACGCCGTTCCAGACAGGTCTACAGAGGGCAACAGTTCGCCCTTTACTTCCCTGATGTCATTTTGTGAGGCAAGCTCATCATACTCGGCACTTACAACATCCGGGTTTTGGGCCACGGCCAGTTTGATTGATTCCTCGGCGCTGGCGGGAAGATTAAGCTCCATAGCCGGAGCGCTGAGACTGCCCGGTGCCTCGCCAATAACGTTTCTATACGTCGCACGAGACGATACCAGATCACCTTCTGCTTGAATTCTGTCCGCCGTCGCCTGTGCCAGGCGGGCTTCCGCCTGATGGACGTCCGTTCGGGTAATTTCGCCGACCTCGAAACGGTCCGACGTGGCTTCCAACTGGCGTTTCAAGACCTGCTCGTTATTAATTCTGAGATCAAGCACGGCCTGAGCACGATACACGTTGACGTATGCCGTGACCGCATCAAGCAGTACGGTTTGCTCAACACCAAGCAATTCGGCGCGACCAGCCAGGACGGCATTTTCAGCCGAAGCGATAGCTGCCGTCGTCTGACCACCACTGTATAGAGACTGGGACACCGTCAAAGATGCGGAATGGGGTGTCGGCTGCTGGGTCTTGTTGGATGTCCGGGTGCTCAAGGTATTTTTGGTAACACCACTCGTGCCTTCCGCCGTCAGGGTCGGGCGCCAGTCGGACAGGGCCTGAGGCACGCCTTCATCGGTTCCCCGCAATTCGGCCCGCTTGGCCAGCAATGTGGGATTGCCGCTATAGGCACTTGCCAGAGCCTCTTCAAGACTTTGGCCGTGGGCTGTTGGGGCCATACCCAGGGCGACAAAAGCGCCCAAAACCAATGGCAAACCATATGAACGAAAGAACATTAACAACTCCAAAAAAAGCGACAAGCTAGAACGAAAAGGCCGAATCAAGCTCAAATCCCGGCAGGGTTGGGGTTCCCGCATCGAAGACGTCACGCGACGTGACAACATCATTGTAACGGGTCATCAGAGTTCCCTTACCATATGCCCCCTCGCCGACGATCGCGACCAGACGGCCTCCTTCGGCAAGTTGGCTTCCCAGACCTTCGGGAATTCCCGATACGGCCCCATTTATCAGGATAACATCGTATGGGGCCTGACGGGCATAACCACTCACCAACTCACCGTCGACGATGGCAACTGTATCAATGGACAGTTCCGCCAGTGTCTCATTGGCCTGTTTCGCTAAACTTTCATTGGCTTCCAGGGCCACAACCGTACCAGCAAGATAGGACATCACGGCGGCCTCATATCCTGAGCCGCAGCCTATTAAAAGCGCAACATCATCGGGCTGAACTTCAGCACTCTCCAGCAAGCGGGCCAACACCCATGCTTCCATTAAGTGGCGACCCTCGCCAATATCAATGGCTTCATCAACATAAGCAACGCCCTGCATAGCCTTGGGGACGAAGTTTTCCCTGGGCAATTCAGCCAGGGCTTCCATAAGAACCGTGTCTGTGACCCGGTTCGGCTTTATTTGACTTTCCACCATATTATGGCGGGCGGTTGAGAAATCCATATTAGCACCGTGTGAATGAGATGAATCCAGCCCGATTTATACTCCTATTGCAGCGCCAAGCACAATGACCATGCGCTATTATTTATGACTTATGGGGCCTTTTTATTACTTATTTTGCGCCTTGCCCCGACCATTGCCTAAAGAAGCGCTGAACACCTCTTGACCGCCCTTGGCGATTAAGTCTAAGTTCCCCATCCTTCGCTGTCGGACCACTGTTGTGACGACGAAGAGCCCGCGAAACAAATGCCACTGTCTGGCGGGTAAGACGCGAAATGGATCGGCGCGGTGGCGGAGTGGCTACGCAGCGGCCTGCAAAGCCGTGAACACCGG
>Ga0055584_100000055_pt1 | contig 96365 bp, 75 predicted proteins | sample OSDHelmetaG_FD_58716 | JGI IMG/M metagenome (GOLD analysis project Ga0055584, IMG submission 58716) | Pelagic marine sediment microbial communities from the LTER site Helgoland, North Sea, for post-phytoplankton bloom and carbon turnover... | ecosystem: Environmental > Aquatic > Marine >... | reverse complement strand
CCCCCCCGTTTCCGGACAGGAATTCAGACGCACAAAGACAACGTCTTCCTCAGAACGGAGTAACTCCGCAAAAATACGATCATCGTTCGCCAGAATCACCAAACCTTCACGTGGTTGGGAGTGCAATAATTTTCCTGACTCGACACGAATTATTTCATCAGCAGGAAAAGTGCGCTTGCCGGAATCTGTCTGAAGCGTAAACTGATTCTGTTCAATTTGAATCAGCTTCCCCTGCACAACCTCGCCATCTGCAAGATAGAGCTCTGCCGCATTGATGAAATCATTCCAGGCGCTGAAACTGAAAATCAGACCGATGATCACTGTAAATCGCATGAGACACCTTGCAACGAAACTTCAAACATAATGAAACTTCAAACGATGAGAAAAACTTAACGCTGAAAGATGGGAATATTATTGCGAGGAATTTGCAAAACGATACAGGCCATTGCCGTGCTATACTCGACACAGTTCGAGCTGTCGGGCCTCCAGCTGCCGCTGGTCATTTGACTGGAAACCAATTCATCCCGGATCGCGGGATACCAGCTTTCCCAATATTCAGCGCCGGCCTGCCACATAGCCTGGACTGCATAATATTGTCCGTAATAATAATGACTGCCACGAAAGTAACGCTGATTAGGCAGGTGGCGAGCAATGTAAGCAAGCCCGTCCTCGATTTCCTTTCCTTCATAAATCCCAGCGCTATATAAGGCAACGACACCCGCGGCTGACCTGGGAAATTCGCTTTTTCCCTGCCGAACAATTTGATACCGAAATCCACCATCCGCGTTCTGGCTATTCTTCACGTATTCAATACAACGGTCGATGACCTCTTTGGAAACAAAAATCCCACAATTCCGTGCTGCTCTGAGGGCCATAATCTGGCAGACGGTCACCGAGAGGTCGGCATCTTTACTCTCTGGTGTATACCGCCAGCCCCCTTTGGCGTTTTGTGACTTCACGATCATCTCAACCGCTTTTTCCAGCTTCGCTCGTACGTCCTTGCTACGCGTCATCCCATAAACTTCGGCAAGAAATAATGTTGCAAAACCATGTCCGTACATAGGACCATGAGAAATGCTCTCTGGTGCTATGATATACCCCGATGGTTTGCAGGAAGCGAGAATAAAATCTACTGTCTTTTGTACCTGCTTTCCATACTTTCCTCTGCCTGGTGTATTTCCATCCGCTAGAAATGCCATCCCACATAAAGCAGTCACGGCCACATTTTGATTGAAAGTGGATCCGGAGCCAAACGAGCCATCTGCGTGCTGTCTTTCTGCAAGATACTTGAGTCCACGGTCAACGGCAATGCGCGTGGGAGGCGTATAGTATTTTTTACCTTGCGCATCGACAGCACGGTTGACTTCCCCCTGTGCCAGAAGAGAAGAACTCATCATGCCAGACATCAGCATCAAAACCAGAAGTGCGCTCTGCAAAGCGCGACTGAAAGCCTGAACCGGATTTGATTGGAACAATAGATATCTCAAAATAGCCACTTACCCTGAATAGAGTAGATTAGATCTCTACCTTGCATTGTACGTGATGTGCAGGTAATGGAAAGCTGTAGGATGGAAAAATTGCTTCCAGCCAACACGATCAGGGCCGAATCACTTCAGGGTATTTTGACTTACCACCCGATAATTTCGGTACGGGATGCAAGGTTTGTCCCGGTCTTGGTTTTAAAAAAGGACGAACTCGAATGGATTGCTCAACCGCTAATCGCGACTCGGTCCGCTGGGTTCCAAATTCGCGGGGACGCACTACCCCGGGTCCTAAAGCACTGGATGGCAGCGGATCTTCCAACTCCATCATTTTCTTTTCTTCGATTTTCTGCCCGCGTGTCATGGCTTGACGTCCCGGAAAAACACGGGGGATCCGCGTATTGTAGGCATTAAAGCACCCCGAGCAAACAGGGACCAATAATGCGAGCAGGATCAATCGAAACAGAAGATTCATGAACAGCTATACTCAGCTTGAAATAACGACCTGGCACCACATTCTGAAGAAGATCAGACCAGATTCTGTAATAAGCCGCGGACCTTAACAGATTACCTGTTCAGCGAACAGATTGATTTTTCATCGAGCCGAAAAAGAAACAATGCTTTAACCCCCTCGTATTTCAGAGCTTAGGCCTCTACAATGTCTCTAATTCTTTCTGGAAACAGGAAAACAGAGGTTTTCAGAGGGTATCAATGTCCTGACGCTGGAAGTAAAGCGGTTTTCATAATAGCATCCTGACTTAGCGAGACCATTTGCTGCTCCATCCGGAATTTGTATTGAAATTGTAAGGATTATTTCAAATCTTATGTCAACTCCTCCAAAAGTTTGTGTCCTGCGGGCTCCTGGAACCAACTGCGATATCGAAACCGCACATGCATTTGATCTCTGTGGAGCCCAGTCCACCAGAATTCATCTTCTGAAATTATTGGAAAGCCCAGAACAACTGAATGACTATCAGATTCTCTGCCTGCCCGGCGGTTTCAGTTACGGTGATGATGTGGGAGCAGGCGTGATTTTTGCCAGCCATCTACAAGGACAACTCGCCGATGTGATTGGAAATTTCCTGGCTGCTGATAAGTTGGTATTGGGAATTTGTAACGGATTTCAGGTGCTTCTCAAAGCAGGAATTCTCCCCGGTGGTGCCACAGGCTGGCCTCCAAAACCAGATCAAAGTCGAGATGCCACATTGACGTGGAATACCAATGGGAAATACACATCACTCTGGGTACGACTGGGAGTACTTGCTCCACAAAATGTGTTCTTGAAAGAGATAAACCAGATTGAACTACCGATCGCACATGCTGAGGGTCGGATTGCAGTGAGTGATGCAACGGTGATTGATGGTTGGAAAGCGAATCAACAAATCGCCATGTGTTATCGTGAAGACGATGAAGCAGTAACGACTCTTCAGGAAGAAATCCTGGACTATCCGATGAACCCTAACGGCTCTGCTTATAACATCGCTGCCCTGGGTGATCCTTCTGGACGCGTGCTCGGCCTGATGCCTCACCCCGAGCGTTTTCTGTTTGCCACACAACACCCACAATGGACGCGTTTGGGATTAGAAGGTGAAGGCGCCGGCATACAAATCTTCCGGAACGCCGTCAATTATTTCAAATAGAAACATCAAGCAGCGTCCCTTCAACAAGAAAAGGCCCATCTGTCAAAACGACAAATGGGCCTTATTTTTTGAACTGTTTCAACAACGAATTTTAGAGTTTCGCTGTTGATGGAACCGCAAACGGCTCACGATACTCGCGTGAGAGTTTGGGATTGGCAGTCGAAGCCATTCCACCGGTGAAGACTTCTGTCTTGCTGTCCAGTGATAACTTTGGTCCCATACTGATCGCTGTACTCTCTGCATCAATTTTATTATTTTTCAGATGGTCACGGAAACGACCGAGTGTTTCCAGAGCTTCTGCATCTCCTGACAACTTGGCATTCAAATCCTGAACGGGCATTTGTTCGCCAAGTTCATAAGAAATGTTACCCAGATGACAAAGTGCACTGGAGATGTGGCCTTCTTCGATATCTGCATTCAAATCGCTAATATTTCGACTGCGAACTGCATCCACGAAGTTGGCAAAGTGATCTGCTGAACCAGAAAACTTCTTGATCAGTTTTCCATCATTATCGAATGCAGAAGCACTATTGTAGCTGGGAATGACCACATAACCTTTGGAACCGTAGAAGATCACTCCTACTTTAGCGCCCCGATAGGCTTCTGTTTCCAAACCACGCACTTCAAACACCAGACGCTTATCACCAAACTGGTGAATGCTGACCTGCGTATTGGCGACATCACCCGCATCAACATAACCCAGTCGACCACCATAGGCTTGAACGCTGTCACCAACATTATCAACGCCTAAGCCCCAACGAGCCACATCCATCTGATGGATGCCCTGGTTCCCCAGGTCCCCGTTACCCGTAGGTGTTTGCCAATGCCAGTCGTAATGGAAACGTGAACGAGTCAACGGTGCCATCGGTGCAGGTCCGAGCCAGAGATCGTAATCAACGCTGGCGGGCACATCGTAGTTCCCTTTGGGACCAATTGACTTTCGTCGTTTGTAACAGGTACCACGGGCCAGTTTCACTTCACCAATGCCACCTGCTTTGATAAAGGCAATCGCATCGATCAGACCGGGTTGAGAACGGCACTGTGTTCCTGTTTGAACAATTTTCTTGTACTTGCGAGCGGCTTCGACTATGCGTCGTCCTTCACTCACATTATGACTTACCGGTTTTTCGCAATAAACATCTTTACCAGCCTGAATCGCCCAGATGGCACCCAAAGCGTGCCAATGGTTGGGAGTCGCAATACTGACGACATCGATTTTCTGATCGTCGAATGCTTTTCGCAGGTCTTTATAATAGGCAGGTTTCTTATTTGTCTTTTTGTAAACGTTTCCGACACCCTTTTTCATCCCGACGCTTTCATCAGGATCGACAATTGCTACAACTTCTGTATCTTTTCGACCAGTGAAGGCACTCAGGTGAGATTGACCACGGCCATTCACACCCAGTAAGGCAACACGCAACTTTTCATTTGGACTGCTGGACTGTTTTTCCGCAGCAGAGAGATGAGGAACAGAAGCGCCCAGAGCGGCCGCACTGGCTGCTGCAAACATCGATTGTTCAAGAAATTCGCGACGTGAATGTTGAGACATCTTCTTTTTTCTCCTCAATGGAATGTCAATGGAAGGATTGCACTGTGCACTATCGGGTGGGATCGCAGAAAAGCCCTGCAAATTGATGAATGAGTAGTCAGATCCTTCAACGACTACAAATTTGCAGTTTGACTTTGCCAAACGGTCATTATTAGTAAGCTCTCTTTGTCAAAGTCTAACCGATAAAAGGACGGATATTCAAGGTTGAACCTGAAATCAGCAACAATTCAGGTGTATTTTACTCTGGAATCGCTTTCGGTTTCGCAACTCATGAAATCCGCATTTCTGTCACTCTCTACGGCTTTTTCGTAGAAAGTAATGGTAGAAAACTTTCCAATCCGACTTCTTCCCGACTGGCAAAAGGTTCACCATAACCACGATGAATCGTCCAACCCCAATAGCGTGCCCGGTCTTTGATATCATCTAAAACCGTGGGATGTTCAGTCGATTTACCTGTAAGCATCTGGCTTTCATAACAACGAATGGCCTGCATTTTCAGGTCGATCTGGTCAGAAATATCGAAAACGAAGCTTGGTTTAGGGTGGTTTCGCAGATGAATGCTCCAGAAATAATAAATCTGTGGAGGCCAATATGGTTCGCCAGGCATATCGGTTTTGCTGAGTTTGGCCCAAAATCGAGCCGCATCCGTCAGATGACTGGCAGCCACATGATCGGGATGAACATCTTCCCAATAGGGGGCCAAAATAATTTTGGGTCGTTGAAGTCGGAATACCACTGCCAACTCCCGTCGTGCATCCAAACTGGATTCCAGGCTCCGATTCTTCAATCCCAAAGATTGACGCCAATCCAGATCCAATACTTCCGTGGCAGCAGCCGTCTCTTTAACTCGGATTTCCGGACTGCCGTAAGGCGTTGGTTCACCGTTGGTTAATTCTATGACTCCTACACGGAGCCCCTGCTGTTTACAGGCCAGTATGGTCCCTCCAATACTGATCTCAGCATCATCGGGATGAGGTGCTACTATAAGTATATCTAAATCAGAATCCACGTGATCTCCCTAAAATGATCGGATGAAACGTTCCCGTGTGAAGTCTCCCCAAAAAGGGGTAGACTCAAAATACAAAATCATTAGAATGCCCGCACTCTTCTCTCACAGGGATCCAACTCCCTATTCACACCTCATTTCTATATTGTTGACCATCAATCTTAACGGATGAAGATCTTTTTGTCCTCATCTGGAGCAGATTGTATGGAGGAACGACTCATGAAATCGTTTATTTTAGCGTGTATCGCCCTCTCTCCGGCTTTATTATTTACATCGGGTTGCGCATCGATCATCGATCCCATTTCAGAACTTAATCGGGAAACGATGCGAGTGTTCAAGCCCAAAGCCTTCGATACCGACTGGAGTGGTGAGGACGAAATCGATCAGTGGAGTTCGGTTGGCGATGAAGCGCGCGGCGATCGTCCCAAAGAAAAAGATCCTGACCCCTGGTGGCAACAATACATTATGAGTTCCAAGGCCCGGAATATCGAACGTAATCTGGGAATTGAATAAAACCCGGATTTCAGCGAATTTTGTTTACCAGGCCTGACTCTCCAACGCGACATTTTCTTGCATCTGCTTGCTCAGGTAGTTAAGATAAACGGTGGTGCTTGCGCCACTTAAGCTGTTTTAACTTACCTGCTGCCTGTTTCAAAACAGACAGCTACCCTCGGTTTTGACACCGGAGGACCGGTGTCACCAAACCTGATTCGTAATGTTTGATGTGTCACACTCTGCTTCATCTGTCACATCTTCATTACACTCCATCCTGAAGGTGCCTACCTATGTTTGATTTCTCGCCGCGGTTCTTTGTATCTGGAATGCTCATCGCGTGTGTTGCAGCCAGTAGTACCACGACACTGGCAGAGAAGTCATCCGATCAAAAGAAACAGGTGGTTGACGTTGATTTCAATCGAGACATCCGTCCGATCCTGTCCAAAAACTGCTTTCACTGCCACGGGCCAGATGAAGGCACCCGCGAAGCCGACCTGCGACTCGACCTGAGAACCGCTGCCACAGCAAAACTGGATAGTGAAACGCATGCGATTATTCCCAAGCACGTAAATCAAAGTGAACTTTATCGCCGCATTATTTCGACAGATGAATCTGAAGTCATGCCCCCTCCCGATGTCGGAGACAAATTAACAGACTCTCAAATCACATTAATCAAAGCCTGGATCGAACAGGGTGCACCGTATGCACGTCATTGGTCCTTTGTTCCGCCACAGCGTCCCAAACGTCCAACAGTCAAACTAAATAAATGGGCCGCCAACGAAATCGATTATTTTGTGCTGGCAGAGTTAGAACAGGTGGGTCTTACACCGAACCCTAAGGCAGACCGTTACACACTGATCCGTCGCCTGAGTTTCGATCTGCGCGGGTTACCTCCTACGCTGGCTGAAGTCGATCAGTTTATCAACGATTCCTCTCCCAATGCGTATGAAAAACTAGTCGATCGTTTTCTGGCCGATCCCGCTTATGGCGAACGCTGGGCGCGTAAATGGCTGGATTTGGCGCGTTATGCAGACTCCAAAGGTTACGGCTCTGATCCACTGCGAATGACCATCTGGCGTTATCGTGACTGGGTGATCTCCGCGTTCAATCAGAACAAACCCTTCGATCAATTTACACTTGAGCAATTAGCGGGAGATCTCCTGCCGAATGCGACACTTGAACAAAAAGTGGCAACGGCGTTTCATCGCAATACCATGACTAATACGGAAGGTGGCACTGACGACGAAGAATTCCGAACCGCTGCCATCACGGATCGGGTGGATACGACTATCCAGGTCTGGATGGGACTAACCATGGGTTGTGCTAAATGCCATACCCATAAATATGACCCCATCTCGCAAAAAGAATACTATCAGCTTTATGCCTACTTCAATCAGACCGCAGACAACGATCAACCGACGGATGCCCCCACCATCATTGCCCCCACGCCTTCCATGCTGCAGGAAACCAAGCGGATCGATTCGGAAATCGTGGCGCTCAATCAGAAGTTGCAAACCCACACTAAAGAACTCGCGCTTGCTCAAGAAAAGTGGGAATCGACATTGCATGCGAAGCCAGCGTGGAAGATTCTGAACCCATTGACCGTTAAGTCGACATCCAAAACAACGAAATTTCAAACTCTAAAAGATGGATCTATTCTGGCGACAGGCCCCGCTGCCAGAGAAAACTATATCATTGAGGCAGAACTCGAAATTCCGGCATTCAAAGCATTGCGTTTGGAAGCGCTCCCCGATGCGGGCCTGCCCTCAAAAGGGCCGGGGCGTGCCAAGGATGGCAATTTTGTATTATCACAGATCAAAGTTGACAGCATGCCTTTCAAAACGATCGATACGCCAGTGAAAGGGCAGTTTCTGCGAGTTGAACATCAGGGTAATAAAAAACAGATTCTGTCACTGGCAGAAGTCCAGGTATTCCAGGCCGACAAAAACATATCCAGCCAGGGAGCCGCTTCCCAATCGAGCACCACGCATTCCGGCACCGCGAACCTGGCCATCGATGGAAACACAAACGGTCATTTTTTTGATGCCAAATCGACCACACATACCAATACCGAAGCAAAACCCTGGTGGGAATTGAACCTGAAAAAGGAAACTCCCGTCGATCGAATTGCGATCTGGAACCGAACTGATGGAGCCGGCGAGAGGTTATCCAACTTCAAAGTCAGCCTGCTCGACGCCAAACGAAACGTAGTCTGGCAAACGATTGTAGCAGCACCCCCTGCTCCGTCCCGCACACTGTCGGTCTCGCGTCGCAAAACAATACCCTTGAAACGCGCCATTGCCTCCTTCTCTCAAACCGGCTTCCCCGTGAAGGCGGCCATTGATCCCGCTGATAAGAACCAGAAAGGCTGGGGCGTTGGTCCTCAACTCGGCAAAACACACAGCGCTTACTTCATTCCTGAAAACACGACTCCTGTGAAATCGGGAAAACAACGACTGATTATCACTTTGTCTCACAATTATAAAGACCCACAATATGCATTGGGGCATTTTCGACTTTCGTACACGACGGAAACAAAACTCGAACCGCGTCTCAAAGTTTCTGATGATCTTCTCGCAATCGTCGATACCAAATCAGCAGATCGAACACCGGCTCAACAGAAAAAACTGGCCGCCTACTATCGTACGATTGCACCGGCACTCAAACCAACGCGGGATCAAATCGCGCAGCTCAAAAAATCAAAACCTGTGTTTCCACAACTTCCCATCATGCAGGAACTGCCTGCGGACAAACAACGTAAAACCCACATTATGGTACGGGGCAGCTTCCTGACCCCTGGCGACATTGTCGAACCCGCGCTACTGAGCGCCTTTAATCCCCCGCCAGAAAAAACACCCTCAAATCGCATTGCCGTCGCCAGGTGGCTGACCTCGCCAGAAAACCCATTAACGGCCCGCGTCAACGTGAACCGCCTCTGGTCACAATTATTTGGCGCGGGGCTCGTGATTACCGAGGAGGATTTTGGTACGCAAGGCGAACTACCCAGTCATCCTGAATTACTCGACTGGCTGGCGACTGAATTCATCCGGAACGGTTGGGACATGAAAGACCTGCTCAAAACCATGGTGATGTCAAATACCTATCAACAGTCATCAGTGACGAAACCCGAACACATCCAGAAAGACCCTCGAAACCGACTCCTCTCGCGTGGTTCTCGCTATCGACTGGAAGCAGAAATGATTCGTGATCAGGCACTGGTTATCAGTGGGTTGCTCAATCAAAAAATCGGCGGTCCTTCAGTTTACCCGGTACAACCTGACGGAATCTGGCGAGCCGCGTTTAATGGACAGCGCACCTGGGCCACCAGTAAAAATGCCGACCGTTTCCGTAGAGGACTCTATACTTTCTGGCGACGAACTGTGCCCTACCCTTCGATGGCAACCTTCGATGCACCGAGCCGTGAAATCTGTACTATCAGACGCATCAGTACCAATACGCCACTACAAGCCATGATTACGTTAAACGACCCGGTATTTATCGAAATCTCTCAGGCATTGGGGCGTCGCATTTTTAAAGAAGGCGGAAAAACACCGCGTTCCCGTATTGAATACGGTTTGAAACTAAGTCTGATTCGCCCTGCTCAGCCTGAGCAAATTGAACCGTTACTGAAACTTTATGAATCAGAATTGAAATACTATCAATCGCATCCCGAGGAAGCAGCGAAGCTCGTTGAGAATAAATTAAGCCCGCTTCCCGCTGAATACAAAAAATCGGAACTGGCAGCCTGGACCGTCATCGCCAATGTTCTGCTGAATATGGATGGCGTTCTTACAAAAGGATAAAGTCATGAATCTGAAACAAAAACAACTTCAGGCAGTCACCCGACGTCAATTTTTAGCGAAAGGCTCCACTGGCATTGGTGCGCTTGCTTTGAGTTCACTGCTGGCTGATAACCAAAGTGTTTCTGCCAACTCACCGAAGAGTACGGAAACTCAAAAGTTCCGTCTTCCCACAAAAGCAAAGAGCGTGATCTTCCTGCATATGGCAGGTTCGCCTCCCCAGCAGGAACTGTTTGACTATAAACCCGAGTTAGTCAAACGTAACATGCAACCTTGTCCTGATTCGTTTCTGAAAGGACGTGGCTTCCCCTTCATCAAAGGGCATCCCAAAATGCTGGGAACGCCGTACAAATTCAAACAGTGCGGTCAATCAGGCACCTGGATGAGTGAACTCTTACCGAATTTTCAGAAGGTGGCAGATGATGTTACGGTCATCAATTCGATGCACACCGATCAATTCAATCATGCGCCTGCTCAACTATTACTCTATACTGGTGCACCTCGATTTGGTGGTGCATCAATGGGTTCCTGGATCACTTACGGTCTGGGCTCTGAAAACAAGAATCTGCCAGGGTATATGGTCCTGTTAAGTGGTGGCAGTGATCCCAGTGGCGGCAAAAGTCTCTGGGGCAGTGGATTCCTGCCTTCGGTCTACCAAGGTGTGCAATGCCGTACGACGGGGGACCCCATACTGTATGTCACTAACCCCAAAGGCATTAATCGAGAAGTTCGGCGACGCAGTCTTGACGCGTTGAAATCGCTCAATGAATTCGAACTCAAACAGTTTGGTAATCCGGAAACACTGACCCGCATCAATCAGTACGAGCTTGCCTTCCGCATGCAGATGTCAGTCCCGGAAGCGGTCGCCTTGAAAAGTGAAACCAAACAGACACACGAACTCTATGGCACTACCGGAGAAACACCCTCGTTCGCTAACAACTGTCTGTTGGCCCGCCGCATGGTGGAACGGGGTGTGCGGTTTATTCAACTGTTCGATTACGGCTGGGACATGCATGGCACAGGAAAGGGCAATGACTTGATCACAGCTGTCCCCAATAAAGCCAAAATGATCGATCAACCGTTGTATGCTCTCATCACAGACCTCAAGCAACGAGGCATGCTCGATGAAACATTGATTGTCTGGAGCGGCGAGTTTGGCAGAACGTCCATGAACGAAGAACGTAACGGTTCGAAATTCTTAGGCCGCGATCATCATCCCCACTGCTATTCCATCTGGATGGCAGGTGGCGGCATTAAAGGGGGCATGACTTACGGCAAAACGGACGAACTCGGATACTTCATCGCGGAAAAGAAAACCAGCGTCCGCGATCTGCAAAGCACGATCTTGCACCTCACCGGCCTCAACCCGCGAAAACTGAAGGTCCCCTACCAGGGTCTGGACCAAAGACTCATCGGCCCTGCTGATGAAGATCATCTGCTGAAGGACATTCTGGCTTGAATTCAAAGTGAGTTCTATTTGATCTGAATTTTCAGCACCAAAACAACGCTCTGTAGTGGAGATCGTACTGCAGCTGCATATTCCGGCAAACATGGAAAGGCTGCCGTAAATTGGCAATTATAATTGCCACTATTGCCATGATGCTGTTTAATGAATATTCCACCATTCCATTTACCGACTCCTATCGGTGCTAAAGTAATACAGTGAGGATGCCAATCCTGAAACGAGTATATGTATCTGTTATCTCTTTTCTTTCGTGTCGTGATCAGGTTTATAACCGATGATGAATTCATTACGAACCTTGACCATCGCCTTCCTGGTGTTTTGCTGGCCTTCAGTTGATGCTCCGGCAGCCGAACAGCCCAATATCCTGATGATCATGGTTGACGATCTGCGGCCGATGCTGGGTTGCTACGGGGATCCGCGTGCACAGACTCCGAATATTGATCGGCTCGCTTCGCGTGGAGTCGTCTTTGAACGAGCGTATTGCCAATACGCCAAATGTGGGCCTTCGCGGCTTTCGATGATGACCGGTTTGCGACCTGATTCTATCGGTGTCTTCAACCATCGCAATGACTCAGCAACAAAATTCCGTGACCGCCAACCCGCTATCGTTTCGATGGCACGCTGGTTGAAGGATCAGGGGTACCACACACGGGGTTTAGGAAAGATCTACCACGACGGCTGGGATCTGGCATCAGACTGGTCGAAGCCCGCGTTTCCTGGTCGAGAGAAGGAGATGTTGGAGATCTTCGACCAGAAGCATCCGGATGGACCGTCAATCATTGCCGATCGGTTTGCATGTCCGGTGATGCAGGGACCGGACGTTCCAGACAATCACTTCTTTGCCGGCCGTATGACAGACGAAGCCATTCGTATCATTCACAAACAGGATCGCGAAAAACCAATGTTTCTCGCAGTGGGATATCGTCGCCCGCATCTTCCCTTCGTTGCCCCCAGGCGTTACTACGACCTCCACCAGCCCGACCATTCGTGGCTCGCCAAAAATCCGAATCCACCACACAATTCGCCTGTGATGGCATGGTTTAATTCGGACGGCTATGTGGACGCAGCGCGCCGTGCAAAGCTGAAGATGCCGATTCCACCCAGCCTCGCTGAGGGCCCCTTATGGAACGGATACGAAATGCGAAGTTATTTGGGAGCCCCCAATTACGGTGTCATCGATCAAAGGCTGCAACTTAATCTCCTGCATGCCTATGCAGCATGTGTGAGCTACGTCGATACACAAATCGGTAAGCTGCTGGACGGTCTTGAGAAGACAAATCGAAGTTCAAACACCATCATCGTCCTTTGTTCGGATCATGGCTGGCATCTCGGCGAGCAGAGTGCCTGGAGCAAAATGACAAACTTTGAAATTGCGACGCGCGTACCATTAATTATTGTCGCTCCTGGTATAAAATCCAGCCGCACACGCAACCTGGCTGAACTGGTGGATCTCTACCCAACACTCTGTGATTTGACCGGAGTCAAAAAGCCACCGCACCTTGCAGGCGAAAGTCTGGTACCGACATTGCGACAGCCTGAGCAGCAAACAGAGTCCACAGCACTCAGTCAACACACACGTTTCGGTGAGAAATTTATGGGGCGTGCGCTCCGCACAGACCGTCACCGCTTTGTCGTCTGGTTCGAAAAGAAAAGTGGCCGCATCGTTGAACGCGAACTCTACGATCACCAAACCGACCCTCTGGAAACATGTAACATCGCCGGAGATCCAGATCAGGCTGATCGCATCTTAATTCTGGAAGCGCAACTTCGGATGTCATTCGGATTGCGGTGATACGACCCCATGTACTCATATGCTCTACGATGCCGTTCAGAAAAAGACCGTTTTCGACATCCTACTACCTAAGCTGCTGGTCCAAGAGCGCCTTCATTTTTTTCGCACCTGCCTGGACAACGACAACAGTTCACGAGCAACTTTTTTCAGATTTCTAAAGCTGGAGTCGGTCATCTGACGTGAGTTAGACGGAAACAGCCTATGATGTGAGAATTGAATTGACATCCACTTGTCTAATGTTAGTTTATGAGGTTACATCATTCGCACGCCGCGCGTTAGGCTGCAAACCAACACCACCACCTACATTGAATACGCAAATCAGTCTATAAACAAGTTAGTTGTAAACCATCACCGGGTTGCTCACGAATAGTGTGAATGGAAAGCGATTGTGACACGACGAATTAATCGTATGACTCAGAAATTTGGAGACAAATACCACATTTGGCATTTGGAGCGGATCTGGGAGGCAACTAAAGACTTACCCGTGATCAACGTTGAGATTGAGTCGCTAAAACATTTGGACGCCGTGTGCTGGTTCGACGATGGTTTCAAGGCAACCCTCCGGAACGTGGTCGAGCACTTTGTGAGAATGGAGAGTGCCGATATCGATTATCCGATCATTCTTGACCCGAATGGTCAAATTTTTGATGGCGCCCATCGTGTCGCGAAAGCGATGGCAAATGGTCAATCGACCATTAAGGCAGTGCTGATGAATGAAGTGCCCCCACCCGATGAGATTGCTGACTCAATATACTGAGAATTCAGCTAACCTGGAGTTGCACGAGAGCGGGCATCATCGTTTGTCTTGAAGTCCATATACAACGCGCCCACCGCGTGAAATGTGGCGCTACTAGCGTCACTATCTCATCATGACAAACCTTTATCGAATTGACGAGTAAAACAACCATTCTTCCGAAAGTGGTCGCATTGTGCTTGAACCGATAAAGCTTCCATGACCTTCTTCAAAACCCTACTTTCCAAGATGGTGACTTAAGAAAGCTTTTACTTTTTTTCGTGCCAGCTTGGATTCGGGGAGATCGTAGTTAAAAACCTGGAAGATGTGCCACATGCCTTCGTAGAGGTCGAGCTTGACGGGGATGTTGGCGTTATCAAGAGCCTGATAGTGTCGCACGGCGTTGCTCAGGAAGATTTCTTTTGTTCCCGCTTGAATCAGAGTTGGTGGGAACCCTTTTGAATAATCGCCATAGACGGGTGAGACATAGGGATGCTTCTGGTCGGCCGGCGCTGCATAGGCGTCGGCACAGTTTTTAAGGTTGTTTGGATAGTACAACAGGGGATCGGCCTGTTGGAGGGTTGCGTAGGTATCTCCTGTTTCCGTAATATCCGACCAAGGTGACCATAACACAATCGCGGCGGGCATACCCAGTCCTTTATCGCGCATTTTCAAAACAACGCCAGCAGCCATGCCCCCGCCTGCAGACTCTCCATAAACGGCGATCTGATTCAGGGGATGCCCTTCTTTAATCAAAGCCTGGATCACCGCAACCACCTGATCAGTCACTTCCTGCCACTTCGCCCAGGGAGCGAGAGTGTAGTCGACCGAGATCACACGGAGCCCTGTATCATTGGCCATCGGAACCGCACTCATCAAACGTGATTTGGCGCTGTATAACGTATAAGCTCCGCCGTGAGTGTAGACGAGCACTTTGTTGCTGTTCTTCCAGCCTTTCGGTTTGATGTCGAGAACCGGAACGCCACCCAGTTTGCGTTCGGTAATCAGAGGTTGGTATTTCTTAACAACCATCGCATTGGCTGCCGCGCGTTTCTTTTCAACTGAATCCTGCACCTCTTTCCAGGCTTCCAATTCCTCGGGAGCAGGAAGTGGCGCGGTTGCCGCGGTTCGACTGAACTCGGCGATTGCTTTCTGAGCCTGTGGAGAAATCGTCGATGGAGCTACATAATCCTGGCCCCTGGCCGGTGGCAGATTGATTGTCATGACAAAGCAACCAATGAGAAACAGACAACTGAACCCTGTCGATTGTGAGACCATACAAAGCGTCAAATGCATCTTATCATTCCTCTTGAGTCGATCATTGTGGGCAGCGACATGCGCAAAAGGATTAGCCCCTTCACCGAACTTCAACTTTCTAATCGTCAGTCACTTTCGATTCTAACAGACAGAGAGTGTGTTGCAATACTCGGAGAGAATTCGAAGCTGGATGGCAGTTGATAATTTCAATGGCGGAACGACCAACGTTAAATCTGATAAATCTGGCCATTCCTTCTCTGAGAAATTGAAATCTTTTCGACGCCGCATCTCGTTTCTAAGGTTCAACGGAGAGCAATTCAATCCCATCAAACTTACCGGTCTTCATACTGGCGCCACCGACGACGAGGAGATGATTTTTATCGATAGAAAGCAATCGATGAAAAAAACGTGGCGTCGGCGTTTTGCCAATAATTTCCCAGGCTGAACCATCGCTGTTCAATCGCTGAAGTTCACCTTTGATTGTACTGGCATAGAGCTGCCCTCCAGTGGCGAATGAGGAAACACCAAATCCGTTTATCCCTTCTTCTCCCACAAGCTCAGGGCCTTCCGACCAACTATTGCTGGCAGGATTAAAGAGACTGACTTTTCGAGTCGGACCACCTGTTTCCTGCATACCCCCGAGCACAAAAAGCTTCCCCTTATGAGCGGCAACAGCAATGGCCCGACGCTTAAACGGCGGTGCGGAAATGGCCTCCCACTTCAAACTTTTTTGATTGAGGTCCATTCTCCAGGCAGTTTCATGCCAATGTTTATTTGCCGCACCTTGCATTGACCAGCCACCGACAACGTAGATTGTATCCCCGAGCATAGCTGCATCGAATGATGATCGTGGTTCAGGTAACTGGGGAAGCTCAGTCCAAGTTTGTTTTATCGGATCGAAGACAGCGACATCTTTTTTAGACCAGAGATCGTGTTCTTCCCCTTCGGAGTTCTGAGCAGTAAAACCGCCCAACCTGTATATTTTTTGATCGTGAGCCACCATCGCCAGACCTTGCAAGTGTGGCCCCTTCGCGAGCGAAGTCCATTTCCCTGATTTCAGACTCATTCGCAGTAGCTGATTAGCCTGCTCGGTCATCGCGTAGGAGTGAGCACTACCGGTGTGACCGCCATAAACATAGAGATCACTATTTAATATTGCAGCCCCAAAACTGGTAACCGGTTGAGAGATTTTTGAAAGTTGCTTGTATGCGATGTAGGCCGTCGGCGCAGGGACTTTGACAGCTACCGTCGAGTAATGTCGAGTTTCTGAAAACTTTTCCCCATTCAACTCACCCGCTTCAAGCTCAACATGCCGCACTCGAATTGAGTACAGGCCACTCTCTGCCATTCTAAATTCGACTCGACCTTTCTTATTCGTCACACCTTCAAAATCAACGAGACCTGGACCTGATGCTTTCACTTGCGATTCGGCCACTGGTTGGCCATCGAAGCGAACAGTGATAATAACTTTTCCCTGATCAAAAGTTGGCACAACATCTAAGCGAAGATCATCAGAGGTATCGGTTTTGTTCCAGGTTGTGCTTGTGATGGCCGGTCCGGTTTTGGCATAGTACCTCAGACGGAAAGCTGAGCCACCTCGTTCAATAATCCCATAATCATGTGCTGCGATGTATAAAGATTTCCCTTGATACTGCTTTACTCTAGTTGAGAGCAATTCGTTTGCGAGAGTTAATTTTGTAACGACAGGGTCCTTTGAACCGAAAACTCGATACAACTTCAGATTTTTGATTTTACCAAGCAACTCAGGATCATCTGGTGAAGCATCTTCGCTGAATCGAACTTCTATATTCATCGTTCCGTCTTTGTCCACAACGGGAGCCAACCAGATAAAATGTGCCTGAGCCGAAACCGTAGCAGCAAGCAGGATACCGAGAGTAAATAGAGATCTCATTTCATTTTTCCTTTTGTGTATTCTATGAACGCAAGATAGTGATTGAAGATTCTATCCTGCATAAGTTGTTAAAAAGTTGACTTTCATTTTTGTTTTGAACTGAGATCGAATTTGAATTCATTTAGCTCGTTCTCAGTAATGTGGACGACCAGATTGCTCCGATCATTGTAAATCGCTGGAACGCGAACAACTTTAACTCTTAATTTTTTGCGTTTCTTTTCGAAACGTTGCATGGTTGCTTCATCATCTATGGCTAAACCAGCATTATCCATCGACTCGATTTTCACGCGATGCGTGCCCACGAGTGGGCCGAATTCAACAGGCAGCTTGAACTGCCCACCATGAATCGAGGCCGATACCTTAGGTCCTTTTGTGCTTTCTGAAGGAATAAAGCTAATGACACCCATCGATAAGGGTTGACCGTTCAATTTAACAACTCCAGTGACTGCCGCTCGCTGGAAAGCATTTTCGTCCGCACCCCCACAACCGAAAACACATGTCAGTGCAATAAGAGTGAGGAAAAACTTAAACATGTTGTCCATGACAGGCATTTTTTCGAGCAGTAACTTCCACTGGTATAAAAATTGATTAAAATTCACCGATCACCTCCCCGCCGTTACGGGTTGCCAACGCGTCCAGTAAGCTGGCATCAATATTCTCAGAGATGAAACGGACCGAACCATCGACCAATGTGAATTGAACTCCTCCTTCGTGGTCACTTCGAAAAGAGTACAACCAGTTAGAATTGTATACTCCATCATCTAACTCATCATGAGGATTGAAAGCGAACTCGGTCGTGCAAGCTGTCGAGCCTGGGTAAGGTACCGACCAGTAAGTGAAAGAATAACGCGACTCTCCCTGACAAGCTCCCGAACTGAATTTGTAATCGGGAAGATTATAGGCAGTTTCACCGATCATCAAGGTATTGGTGGTTCCATCGGTGAAGTCCCGTAATTTTGTTTTACCGGCAGTCGAATCGGTATAGACGATGGCTCCATTCAGTATGGGACGGGATGCGCCAGGAATGTAAGCCCAATACGGATTATAATTTTTAGTCCCTATGTTGACCGCATAATGGCCAGGGGCGCGACCTTGATCGGAATCACAACTCGGCACAACTCTTCGCATAGGTGAGGTGGGGCACAGATAGCCTGGGATGACCTGGCTCGTCACTTTGACATTATAAGTATCGTTGTTAGTAAGGCTGAAATCATAGTGATTGAAAAGATTCCCTTGATCAATCATAGGCATGATCGATGTGAAAAGGCTTCCCCCGCTCAAAGTACTGTTGGCATTGGTATTGGGAAGCTGAAGATACACATCGTGGTAGTTGTGAATCGCCAGGCCAATCTGCTTGAGATTGTTTTTACACTGAGTTCGGCGAGCCGCCTCACGTGCTTGTTGAACAGCGGGAAGTAAAAGCCCAAGAAGAATCGCGATAATAGAGATTACCACAAGTAACTCGATGAGCGTAAAACCCCGGCGACGGGATAAGAAAAAAAACATGGCTTAACTCCTGTGAAACCAGTAAACAGACGGGCCCCACTACCACAAGCAGTGCGGGCGATTCTGTCGAGCGTGGCTGGCGATCACAGAGAGTGAATTGGCGTGCTGCGTTCTCGATACGATATTTACATTGATACTGAGACTCAATGTCATTATGATATCGAGATAAATAATTATGTCAATGATCAGTCAGAGTTTTTTGGTATTTCGTTGACTCGAATCATAAAACAGAACTAAACGCACAAACTATTTAACAATAATCACTTATGGCTATACATTATGGTAAATGAAAAGAAATCTCAGAAATCACCCGCATCCGAAACTAAAAAATCGAAAGCCACCCTATCGCCGACATCGTTTGACTTTGAATTGCTTTCCAAAGGTCAGAAAGAGGTTCTCATTGCATTTCAAGGACAAGTCTATCGATTACGAAAGACTCGAAATGGTCGTTTGATTCTCACGAAGTGAATAGGCATCTGACACCGAGCATAATTTCCATCATTTGCACGACTACTATGCTCCTTTTTGTATCACACTGAATACTCAAAACCAGATCGACTCGCAGAAACGAGATGCCAAAGTCCAGGGCCCTGAATTGATTTATAAATCACTGTAAGAATATCTTCGGGTGAAAATTCGCTTTGACTTTTCATACGCGTTTGGACTACTTTCTAAAGTGGTAGAATATATACGCTCCACAAATCGGCTCCCTCCAGGAAAAACGCAATGAAGAAGAGAGACAAAACCGAAATACTTTCCCTGTGGTTGATACTTTGTCTGTCTTGTATTTTTTCCAATATTTGTTCAGCAGCGAAACCGCCGAACATTCTTTTGATTGTTTCTGAAGACAATGGACCGGAGTTGGGCTGTTATGGTGATCCCTATGCGAAAACGCCTCATCTCGATCAACTCGCCAGTGAAGGGGTTCAGTTTGAGAATGCGTTTGTGCCTTATTCAGTCTGCTCTCCTTCACGTGCCTGCTTTCTGACTGGATTGTATCCACATCAAAATGGCCAGATTGGACTGGCGACTCACAAATTTGCAACCTACCAGCCGAATCCGCCTAACTTTGTCACTTTGTTTAAAGCGAACGGCTACCACACCGGTTTGATTGGGAAACTGCATGTGAACCCAGAGTCAGCCTTCCCCTTTGATTTTCGTGCAATTCGTGGCGCGAATTTTAATCGCAAGCAGACGGTCACAGATTACGCGGAACAAGCTTCTGCTTTTTTCTCGAAATCAAAAGATAAACCGTGGTTCCTTTCGGTAAACTTTCCCGATGCCCACCTGCCCTTCATCAAAAAGATTAATGGGCGTCCTGCCCAACCACTTACAGAGAGCGATGTAAAACCAATGCCCTGGGTGGGTGTGAATACACGACGGATCCGCGAACAGGTGGCTAACTATTACAACTGTCTGGCAAGGCTCGATGAAGGTGTGGGCTTGCTGCTGGCTGAGCTGGAAAAGACGGGGCAGGCTGACAATACGATTGTCTTTTATATCGGTGATCACGGTGCTCAATTCCCCCGTGGTAAAGGAACCGTTTATGAAGGTGGCCTGCGAGTCCCGATGATTGTACGCTGGCCAGGTGTCGCTCCGGCCGGTAAAAAGAAAATAGAACTTGTATCCACGATTGATATTCTGCCCACAGCGCTGTCGGCTGCGAGTATCAAAGCGCCCGCCAATCTGCCAGGCTGGAATCTGATTCCTGTGCTGGCTGGTTCTCCTGAGCCCTTCTGGCGTCGCTATATTTTTGGTTTCACGACCGGCTCCTTTCCACGAAACTGTTTCATCCAGCATTCACTGCGCGATAAGCGTTATAAATTGATTTCGAGTCCCAGGCCTGACACGAATAATATGATCGCTGGCAGCTATCTTGATGAAACGCACCCGCATTTTGTCATTTCAGGCGCGACCACCAAAGATCAGGCGACGGTGAGTGAATCCGTCAAGCGTGCGTTTGCGCTCTGGTCAAAACCGCCGCGTTACGAACTGTACGATCTGAAAAACGACCCTAATGAATGGACCAATCTGGCCAACGACCCTGCGTACAAGGAGATCAAATCGAGACTCATCAAAGACTTGACCCGACTCCAGACTCGAACTCGCGACCCATTCTTAGATCAGGAAAATATTGAAGCATTTGTTAAGGAGCAGTTGGCGAATCGCGATATGAAATATCGAAAGCAGAAAGATTTTCGCTGGTCCTATCTCGATAGTTTTCCGAGCTGGCGGGCGTCGAAATGAAGTTCACAATTCCTTAGTTTCCGTGTCAGCAATTTCATTAAGTCGACTTAGAATATTCTGCCAGACGACTATTAATTCAAGAATCATACTTTTAAAGAAAGATGATATAATGACAGAGAAAGTGGTACTGATCACAGCTGCCGGTAGTGGCATGGGGGCTGCGATTGCCCGTAAGCTGGCTGATCTTGACTACAAAGTTGTAATCCTGTCTTCTTCTGGTCGCGGTGAAGCCCTCGCTGCTGAACTGGGTGGTGTAGGCGTGACGGGGTCAAATCAAAATCCGGACGATCTCAAACTCCTTGTTGATACCGCTATGGATAAATTTGGCAAAATCGATACGGTCGTTAATAGTGCTGGTCACGGGCCGAAAGGTAAGATACTGGAAATCAGTGATGACGATTGGCACTTGGCATTGGATGTGTATTTCCTGAATGTCGTACGAATCGCGCGACTGGTGACTCCCATACTGCAAGCCAATGGGGGTGGAGCGATTGTCAACATTTCGACTTTCGCTGCCTTTGAACCAGAGCCGGCGTTTCCGACTTCCGGTGCGTTTCGCGCGAGTCTGGCTGCTTTCACAAAACTGTTTTCCGACGAATATGCGTCGGTCAATATCCGCATGAATAATATTCTGCCAGGATTTATCGATAGTCTTCCTGAGAAAGAAGAGTTTCGTAATCGCATACCCATGGGCCGTTACGGGACTACCAACGAAATTTCCGAAACCATTGCATTTATATTGTCAGACGGCGCAAACTATATGACTGGTCAAAATCTACGTATTGACGGTGGGATTACTCGATCAGTTTGACACCATATTATTCTACTCAAAGTGGATTTCATGAGATACGAAGTATTCATTTGGTTTTCAACACTCATACCGATCATGGGAGTTGTTCCACTTCAAGCCGCTGACTTGCAGAACGCGGATCTTGAACAAAATGATGGCTGGCAAATTGTTACACGAGGCAATCTTTTTCGAGCAGCGTTCGTCAAAGATACCTCTCAAACTGGCAAACAAAGTTTTACAGTTTCACTTGCCGATGATTCCCCTACCAAGAAAGAAGATTTTGCCGGAATTGTCCAGACCGTAGAACTTACTCAGGCGGACAAGGGTATTTCATTCTTTGTCAAAGATAACTATACAGGCAAGACAAAGAGCTATCATTGGATGGAATTGCTTTTGGATGACGACGTAATCTGGGAAGCTGATGTTGCTGGCGGCAATACCGAATGGCAACAGGTTACATTAGATCTGACCCGCTACTTGAAGCAGGTGAAGCGAAAATTAATTGGTCGCAACAAATACCGTCATGAAAAAAATTACAAAATCACATTCCGAGTCTATGAGAGGAAAGCCGTCAACCGATTTGGAATTCAAGTCTGGGCAGATAACTTTCAATTGTTGAGAGAAACACCGACCAACCCTCAGAATTGCGAAAAGAAAAAAGTGAAGCCCCGGCTCAAAGAATTGCTGGTCTATTATGACGAAAACGATCTATTCCAACCTATAACGACTTTGGATCACTTCAAGCAAAAGCGTCAGCAAATCCTTGAAGGAATGCTGGATGGTATGGGTAAATTGCCTGCTCGCCCAACCCGGCGCAGTCTTGAAGACTTTCACATTCAGGTAATCAACACACAAGTGCGAGGCCGCTATACCAAGAAGACGATCTCATTTAATGCAGCAGAGGACGAGGTCGTGCATGCATTTCTTTACGAACCGCTCGACAAGCAATCTGGTGAAAAGCGGCCTGGAATCGTTGGTATGCACCCGACTGGTAGTACGGGTAAAAGCAGTTTTGAAAGCTGGCCACTGTGCAATTTCCCTATTGAACTGGCCATGATGGGTTATGTGGTCATCGTGCCGGATTACCCTGGCTTTGGTGATTCAAGACCTTACGATTACGAAACCGACCGATATGACTCCGGGACAATCAAAGGTGTTTTTAACCATATGAGCTGTGTTGATTTATTACAGCGACATCCTGATGTTGACCCGAATAAAATCGGGACGATTGGCCATTCATTAGGCGGCCACAATGCCATGTTTCTGGCAGCATTTGACGAGCGCGTCAAGATTGCAGTATCCAGTTGTGGTTGGACACCATTCGAGTATTACGAAACGAAAAAAGGGAGACTCAAAACCTGGGCGCTTCCCCAGTATATGCCACCCTTGGAGACGCGCTACCATTCGGATCATACACAATTCCCTTTCGATTTTCATGAAGTGGCAGCCGCCATTGCACCGCGCGTCTTCTTTTCCAGTTCCCCGAGTAACGATGGTGTATTTCCGGGATGGGGCCCCAAGTCTGCAGAATTGTCTATTAAAAAATACTTCAGGGCCCGTGGAGCTGAGCAAGCTTTTCAATTTCACCAGCCCCTCGCTCAGCATCGATTTCCCTGGGATACGCGCCAAGCGGCGTATCGTTCAATGAATGATACGTTCGACTATCATTTTCATGGCAATCTGGGATTACTGGCAGAACGCAAGGGAGCGGACTCGATTCCCATTCTAAAGAAAGCCCTGGACGACAACGATCCGAAAGTTCGCTGGTCAGCGGCGAGCATGCTCGTTACTTTGAAAGACGCCAGTGGTCTGGAGCAGATGAAGCAAGACCTCAAGACCTTTACCTCCGAGCAGAAGTACGCAGAGCATGCTCTTGAAGTGGCGAATGTACTGGCCCGGCTGGGTGATAACAGTGGCTACGAGTTAGCTGCAAATTTAGCTACGAAAGGAACAACACCTGGTCAACGTTGGCGTGCCGCTATTGTGCTATCTCATATTGCGAATACTAATAAGAATGTTCTGCAAGCTAAAGGCATGGATCCCATCGCCGTGCTGAAGACCATGGCAGCCGAGGAGAAAGATGAAGGGGTGTTTTTCGTATTACTCGATCAACTGCATAAGATTCTAAAAGATCGAACTGTCATGATTGAAATTTTCGCAATCGCCAAGGACTCGAAATATCATTCGGAACCACCTCCGGGAAATCGATTTCGCATCGCTGAAGTCTTTTATTCCGTCGCGGTAAGAGATAAAGACAAGACTTGGCGCTAGAGTCAACTCAGAAGATATTCTGAATGTGCCTGTCTCGTGGAGCATATTGACTTACGAAGGCGTTGTGTTATCATCCATTGCAGTAGCGTTAAGGCCTGAACACAAAAGAGTGCTGACGTTGTACGTCAGACAAGGATGCAAGCTCATGTTGCCATACTTTCGTATTATAATGATCTCTCTGTCCGGTTCCTGCCTGCTGTTCGCGGGTTGCAGCGAGAGTGCCCCTGCTCCTGCCAACGACGCGAACCTGGCTGACAATCAGCCTATGTCGAATGGGTACGGCTACGGTGCAGTTGAGGACATCATTTTTCAGGATTCATTAAAGTCGAATGCTTCTGTCGAACAAAGTTTTTCAGAACTTAAATTCATCGACACAAATGGAAAACCTGTCCAACTGAGTGAATTTATTGGCAAGAAAAATCTTGTACTGGTTTTCACTCGGGGTTTTGCTGGTAGTATCTGCCCCTACTGCGCAACACAAACGTCACGTCTCATTTCAAACTACGAAAGTATTACCAAACGAAACGCAGAAGTGATTGTTGTTTATCCTCTGAGTAGCGATACAGACATCCCACGTTGGGATGAGTTTCTGGCTGCGACGCGTGCAAAACTTTCATCACCCGAGTCACCAGTTCCCTTTCCGGTTCTGTTAGATATTAAATTGGACGCCGTCAATCAACTGGGAATCCAGGACAAATTGGCTAAGCCGGCTACTTATATCGTCGACACGCAGGGACAGATTCGTTTTGCTTACGTCGGCTCCACATTGGCGGACCGACCTTCCATTAAAGCCATGCTTGAGCAGCTGGACAAACTCAATCCCGTCACGCCAGTTACTGAAGACAAATCGAGCAAATAATGTCATCTGATGAGTCGTCTCATGATAGTCGGGAATTCTTTTCCATTGCTGCTAAGCTGAACTTGATGTCAACCGAGATGGCTCAACAGTTAACCGATGAGGCTATCGCTGGAAACTCGCATCCTACGCAAATCATTCTACAAAAAGGATTGCTGGATAATGTAGAGATCGATATCGTTCAGACACTTCTGCATTCGACCGAAATCATACCCGACTATGAAATTCTTGATGTTCTTGGGAAAGGGGGTATGGGCGTTGTTTACCGTGCGAAGCAGTTAAGTCTGGATCGAATTGTCGCACTCAAGACAGTGCTTGTCAGCCAGATAGGTAATCCGAACATGACCAACCGCTTCGAACGCGAAGCGGTCACTGTTGCACGTTTAAAACATCCCAATATCGTCGCTGCGTACGACTTTGGTCAACATGACAGCAGGTTATTTCTGGCCATGGAGTTTGTGGATGGTGAAGATGTCGAAAAACTGATTGTCAAACAAGATCAACTGGACGAAGCGACAACCCTGGGCATCATTCGCCAAGTCGCCTCCGGACTGTCGCATGCACAACAACTCGGTATTGTACATCGCGATATCAAGCCGGCCAACTTATTGCTTGTTGAACCACCGGAATGGTTTCCGCTGCCTGCAGGCGTCCCCATGGTCAAGATTACTGACTTTGGGCTGGCTTTTTTGACACAGGAACAGAGCGTGCAAACCAGGCTGACGGCCGCGAATGCCTCTGTGGGCAGCCCACACTACATGTCGCCGGAGCAAATCAATGGCCACGATGTAGACCATCGCTCTGATATCTATGCATTAGGTGTGACAATGTATCACATGCTTGCAGGTCGACCTCCTTTTAAAGGGAATAGCATCCCTCAAATCATTGCACAGAAATTGAGTGGGGAAACGAAATCATTAAGTGCAGGACCGAATGTTGTGTCCGAGGAGACGTCTCAACTTGTTAATGACATGCTGAAATTGAAAGCAGACGACCGGTTAGATGATTACAACCATTTAATAAGTCGAATCGACGCAACACTGCAAAAACGGCTCACGCTGCAGGTGGGCACAGAATCCGGCAGTGACACTCTTACCACCATCTTAGAAAGACCGCCCGCACAATCTCTGCCGACCACCGAAGTCAACCAGACTGGTACTCGTAATTACCGACGCTATTTTATGATGGCAACCATACTGATCTCGGTTTTATTAATCGTCAGTTTGTTGCTGATTCTCAACCCAGGTGCTCCAACAACGCCCGTACGAGATATGAGTTCCAGCGGCTGGAGCGAACCTTTGTTTAACGGCCAGACCCTGGGTGTGATGCCATCCAGTGGAAGTTGGACTGTCGACAAAGATGACGAGGGAGCTTCGGTCATTTCCGGTAGCAACGGTATGATTCGACGGCCATTACTTCGCAGTGACCTGAGCCCACCGCGGCCGCTGAAAAACTACAAGCTCCTGTTATTCGTTCGTCTGCACGACGCCACAGCGGTTGAACTTCATTTTGGAATTGCTGCGGACCAGAATCGTAATGGTATCCGATCTGTATTACGCGTGACCCCGGAACACGTTGTATTAGCCACAAAGCCCAATGATCGAGGCTCACTTTCAGAAGTGACGGCTCCTGTTGTTATCAACAATCCGAACGGACAATATCATGTTGTTGAACTGGAACATCAGCATGGACATTGGTGGATTTTCTTCGACGATCAATTGATCGGTACGGTGCATTCGCAAGAGAACGCGATACTGCCTGAAATCCGTCTTGCAGTCGAGGGAGGCCCCGCCTGGTTCGCAGATTTACAGGTGGATGAGCTTGTCCCAGCGATTAAAGGTTCCCATCCAAAAAATTGAGCAGGTAATCTTCGGATCGCAAACAAGAGAAGACTCCTGCCAGCGCCTTAAACGCGAGGCCAATAATAAAACGAGCTGTCGTCACAGGTGGCTCGGGGCGGTTGGGCCGTGAAGTAATTCGGAAGTTGATATCCCGATAAAATGTTCGTCCACAGTAGATAATTCGACAATTCTATTGCCTTATCTGTCCCCCTGTTGATTTTCATCCAGTCCTACCTTTATAGTTAGATAAAAGATATCTCCCCTCAACAGGAAGGACTCAATAAATGTTGTCAACGATTGATCATCAATGGAACTTAACCAGAAGTAATTATGCGGCAAGATTTTTGTCAGCGATTCTGACTTTATTCAGTATGTTTTTTCTGGAATCAGTGACGATTGCCGGCGAACAGCCCAATATTATTTATATTCTCGCCGATGACCTCGGCTATGGCGATGTCAGTTGTTACAACGCGGAATCTAAAATTCGAACGCCACATATTGACCAGCTTGCAGCGCAGGGAATGAAGTTTACCGATGCACACACGCCTTCTGCCGTTTGCACACCAACGCGTTACGGGATTCTAACGGGGCGTTACTGCTGGCGGACACGTTTGAAGTACCGCGTGCTGGACGGTTTTGACCCGCCTTTAATTGAAAAAGATCGTCCGACAGTGCCCTCTCAGCTCAAACAGGCTGGCTACGATACGGCTTGCGTAGGCAAATGGCATCTGGGGATGCAATGGACTGAAAAACCAGGCCAGCCTGTGCCTGCCGTTCCTATAGATCGTAGAAAGCGTCCACGCGTGGGAGATGATGTTGATTACACTCAAGCAGTCACCGGCGGCCCTCTCGATGTTGGATTTGACTGGTATTTCGGCATTTCCGCTTCGTTGAACATGTCTCCTTTTTGTTATATCGAAAATGACCGACCTGTGATTATTCCCACGATCGAATCAGAAAGAATCAAAACCGAATTTCTCTCTGTCGATCAAGGCATGCGCTCTCCTGATTTTACAATTTCCGGAGTCATGCCCACACTTACCGGACAGGCAGTGCGTTACATTGAACGACATTCAAAGGAGTCTCCTGACCGGCCCTTCTTCCTGTATTTCCCGCTGACAGCGCCGCATTTGCCATTAGTACCCAATGACGAGTTTCGTGGAAAAAGTAAGGCTGGCGAGTATGGGGATTTTGTTCTCGAAGTCGATGCCACCGTTGGTGCGATTCTGGAAGTACTCAAACGAACTGATGAAGCAGAGAATACATTGATCATTTTCACTTCCGATAACGGCGGTTTGTATCACTGGTGGACGCCACAGGAAGCTGATGACTTGAAGAATTATCGACTGACACATCGTGCAAAGTATGTCAAAGAGCGTGGCCATCAGGGAAATGCGCATCTGCGAGGCACGAAAGCAGATATCTGGGAAGGTGGCCATCGTGTTCCGTTTATTGCCCGCTGGCCCGATCATGTTCCCGCTGGTTCAACGAGTGATGCGTTGATCGAATTGACCGATTTGATGGCGACCTGCGCGGCAATCACAGGCACCAAACTTCCTGCGGGTGCAGCCAAAGACAGTCGTAATATTCTGCCCGCCTTGCTCGGCAAGAAAAGCGACAGACCTTTACGCGAATATGCGATACATCATTCGTTATGGGGTAACTTTGCTGTCCGACAGGGGCCATGGAAAATGATCCCTACCCGCGGTTCGGGAGGTTTCACTTATCCCCGTGACATCAAACCAGCCAAAGGAGAACCGACGGGACAACTTTACCACTTAACGGACGATCCTTCTGAAACAAAAAACTTATGGAGTAAGCATCCCGAAGTTGTGCAACGTCTTTCTCTTCTACTGGAGAAAGTACAAAAACAGGACTAATGAATGGGTAAACCGATGAATGACACTGACATCAATGACTGGTTTACCGATAATGGATTGTCAAGCGAAGTGCAAAGTGAGCTTTTTCCCCCTTCAGTTTCATCAGAAGAAGAAGTGTCTCTATTTTATCAGGGAAGTTTCGGTCTCAATGGTTTGCTCCCATCTTTTGTCACGGGATAGAGTCCGTTGTGCGATTCCATGCTGGCAATCAATTGCTGCATCATTTTACGAAGCTGTTTCGGCTTTGAATCGGCCAGATTGTTCTGCTCAAAGGGATCAGCCGCAAGGTTATAAAGTTGATAGTGCGAGCCTTCGGAATCTTTTGAAGGAACGTAGTGATAGATCACTTTCCAGTCCCCGTTGCGATAACTGGTGAAGTAATTGCTACGATGAGGCGAGTGAGGATAGTGCATGAGAAATGTCTGCTCGCGTGAACTGTCAGGATTGCCTGTCAGCAGTTTGTCGAGCCGTAACCCATCGACAACGTGTTTCTCTGGCGATTTCGTTCCTGTGAAGTTGAGGATCGTTGGGAACAGATCCTGTACTGCTGCGGTTTGTGTTTGAATGGTGTCGGCAGGGATCGGGAGTCGCTTTTGATTTGGATTGCCAGGATTACTCTTCGCCCAGGCGGCAATGAATGGCACGCGCATGCCCCCTTCATAGTGAGCTCCTTTTTTCCCGCGTAGTGGAGCGGCACAAGCGACGGCATGCTGATGCCCTAAAGGTGCATCCGATCCATTGTCACCCAGAAAAAAGACCAATGTATTCTCAGCAACGCCAAGCTTTTCGATTTGATCCAGAATGTCGCCCAGCGATTTGTCCATGCCTTCAATCAAGGTTGCAAAGGCTTGTGCGGCTTTCGGTTTGTCTGAATTTTTATAATGGGCGGCGAAACGCGGATCGGAATCGAAGGGTGCATGGACTGCGTAATGTGCCATGTAGAGGAAGAAAGGTTTATCCGCCTCTACGGCTGCGGTGACCGCGGCATTGGCTTCGATCGTTATGGCTTCGGTCAGAAAGGTTTCTGTGCCATGATATTTTTCCAGATGCGGAACGGCGTGATGAGCTCGTCTCGTACCAAGGCCATACTTCTTTTCACCATAATAACTGCCGGGAGCACCGAATGAAGCACCTGCGATATTGATATCAAAACCGAGATTCGCTGGATTGGCACCTGGAAAATCGCGCGCACCAAAATGTCCTTTGCCAACGTGAATTGTTTCATAACCGTTTTTTTGCAGCAGTCGGGCTAACGTAATATCGTTTTTCTTCAAGCCTTCCCAGTTCCACTCTGGGGGCCCCTGAGGTCCCCGATTATTCTTGGTAGGATTAATCCAGTTGGTGGCGTGATGTCGGGCTGCATTTTGCCCGGTCATAATAGAAATGCGTGTGGGCGAGCAGACACTCATCGCATAGAAATTATTGAATCGAATGCCCTGCTTCGCCAACCGTTCCATACTGGGAGTGATATAAAAGTCGTTGAGTGGATAACGCTTTGGCTGCCCTTTTGCATCAGTCAGAAAGGGAACTGAAGTATCCATGACTCCCATGTCATCGACAAGGAACACCACAATATTTGGTTTTTGCTTCTGTTTTTTTTGAATGTTTGCGTCGACTGCTGAATTCAGTCCGGAAACCAAGAACAGAAACAGAACAAGAGAGTTGAGAATAATCAGTCGCGTAATGCGTGAGTAGTGAGGCCTCATGGAGTGATAAACTTCCTTATTTTGTAATCTCGTAACTGGGTGAGCACGGGACCAATGCAGGACCGCTTTGCTTTTAATATAACACCCTGCCCCCGCCAATGTCTAACGATCTTGTAGTTTCGACAGTATTTTGTTGCTCACAAACGAGGGCTCAATTAGAATCAGGGTGACCAATATCGAGAACCCATGAATCCCTGCTAATAGTGACGAGATACAGACCGTTTCTTTGAGAGATTGAATTCATCATGACTGCAAAAGAATCTTTTTGGACGGTCCTTCTCAGCATTGTCACCTTTACCTTTATCGGTGGTGCCTCAGGTCTGATTGTTAGCGTTGTTGCACCAAACTATTACGACTCTGTATTTTACCCCAGACAATCGGATCGAATTGATCCGTTTATTGGAGGAATCCGTTTGGGTGCTTCTCAAGGAGTCGCAGTGGGAATCGTGATTGCATTGGTGATTCTCGCTGTGACTGCTATTCGTGAAAGCCAAGCTTATTACGCCAAAATTGCAAATCAGTCTTCTCATGATAGTCAACACCGACGGTCCTGGACTGCCATCCTGTTCTGGATCTCTTCGACATTGATACTGGTAACAATATTTAGCACGATATCTTTCATTCTGGGCGCCGTCATTGAAGATCAGCGGCATATTAATAATCGGACCACAGAAAAAATTGAGAAACTCAAAACCATTCTCGCAACAGACACCTATCCCGATCTGGAAATCATGGCCTCATCGGCGGCTCAAGTGTTTCTAGTCGGCACGGTTCCTGACCAGGACACACGAACTACATTATTCCAACAATTGATAACAGTCTTTGGAACTGATGAAGCCGAGAATATGTTTTATCTGGTTGATGTTCAAGAGACGCCTGACTGAGGAATACTTTTGTCAACTTTACCAAATACATAGAACTATATTTTATTTCTTTGGAAAATTAGATGCCGGAAAAATACTTTGTTGAATGTGATTGTGGGAAACGAGTCAGAGTTGAACTTTACGAAGCGGGAACAGATTAATCATGCCATTCCTGTCACCGAACTGTGCCCGTTTCCGATACTATCACCCTTCAGGAATCATCGGGCGACAAATATCCGCTATTGAGGCCATTAGAGAAGCTCAAACGTACTCTTGAGCTAGGCGAAGCCCCGTTCGACGGTCTCTGTCACCACTGTGAAGAGGCAGATGCCGCCTTTCAGATTCCGATTATTTTAAATGTTGTCGTTGAACGATACATGGAAAATGATGGTGGTATTCGCCCAACAGTCAGTCCAACTCTCAAAGTTGGTATTAAGCTTGTTGCAGCTGAAGCTGAAGAATATTCTGAAGAAACAAACTTTCCACTCTTGTTATGCAAGCAATGTAATGCAGAATATGAAGCCGCACAAAAAGCAGCCAGCAGGAAAAGCATGCTGGGGCTTTTTGCACTTTTAGGACTACTCGTTGCATTTTTGATCTTTGCTTATTTTAACGCAGCAGTGGTCGCGTTACTCTCAGGCATTCTGTGGTTGATTGGTGCTATAGCATGGGCATCCCGGTTTAGAGATACTAAAAAAATTGACTCGTTTATCAAACCCTGGCTAAACGACATCCGCTGGGTTCCTGAAGCTCTCGCGTTGGAAGATGAGTACACACTATCGACGGGTGAATCCAAAACATTCAGATAAAACACTGTTTCTTAGAAGTCCCAGTGCAACCATTATCAATTTCAGAAACACGCAATGCATTCTCTCAGGATTACATTTGATATTACTCAATATCTTTGAGTTCGAATTCAAATCCTCCCAACCAACTGGCTAACAAGTTATAGATAAATGCGAACAAGGCAAAAAAGATAAATCCGAATACTCCCATAATAATGGGCATCAACAAGTAAACTATTCCTATGACTCGAAGCTGGTCACCACCAAAAAGAATCATAGGAATGCCGATTAACGTGTAGATAAAGCCCATCAGTACGTACAACGCCGCCATTATTTTGCTGGATTGCAGAATAGAGATGCGAATCACTTGTTTTTTCATTAGAGGTGCTCCCAGGTCAGATGTTGTATTAGTTTGAACCTGTTCCAGGCTCTCATTTTAAACAGTATGCCACAATACATTTCTCAAATCCATTAAATAATATTCCAAGCCTTCTCATTAACTTTCCTATACTTCCTTTTCACGGTCTCTGTCCCGCGAATTGTACTATTCTGAGTCTCAGAACTTGTATTTATTCAATATGTGGAACAAAATGAAAGTCTGACGCATCTAAACGACTGGTCTGGTATAGAGAGGCAGCCACTCTGGCTGAAGGCATTTGTCTGAGCTGAGCTATCAGAAACATGCTGTTCAATCCAACCATTCGATTACTTAATTGAGGATGAGTAATAATGCAAACTAATCATCGATCTCGATTTCTCGCCTTTAGTTTCGTCATCTTAACGTCGCCCGTCTTTGCAGCATCAGGCGACAAAATCCCCTGGTCGGCTGATCAAGCCACTGGAGCGCCCAATTCTCTTAAAGCAGGCGATCAGAAAACTGCCTGGGCATCTCTGCAGGAAAACAAGGGAAGCGAATGGATCAAGCTGGAGTATCAGACACCCAAAGAAGTCCAAGCGGTTCGCATTCATGAAAACTTTAATCCGGGGGCGATCAGTAAAGTCACTGCGTTTGATGCAGACGGAAAGGAAGTTCTTGTTTGGGAAGGAACGGAGCCTGTCCACAAAGCCCCCAATATTTTTGAAGTGAAAGCGCAGTCAAAAATTGTATCGCAATCAATCAAGATTTACCTCGACACCAAGCGAATCAGGGGCTGGAACGAAATTGATGCCGTTCAACTGCTGGGAGGGGATGGATCCAAGCAGTGGGCAGTTAAGGCATCTGCCAGCAGCACATACGCATCCAGAAGCTCAAGATCGGGCAATATGGAACTCACCCTGAAATCACTGCCGCCTTCGGTCATTAATACTGTTCCTCAGGCAGGTAGCGCTGAAGTTGATCCCGCTCTTAAGGAAATCAGTGTTACCTTCAGTAAAGACATGATCACCGATCGCATGTGGGCTGTCGTTCAGATTTCGAAGGAGACATTTCCAAAAACCGGGAAGAATATACATTACAAAGATGATAAACGCACCTGCGTTATCCCTGTTACATTAGAGCCTGACAAGACCTATGTCATGTGGTTCAACAAGGGCAGATATAATAGTTTTCGAGACACTGAAAACAACCCATCAGTGCCATACCTGCTGGTGTTTAAGACAAAATCTAAATAACTCGAAAATGTATCTGGAAACCATCCAAACAGAGGCATGGCAATCCCCATCAATTACAGTTGTCTGACCAGAGAAAGAAGGAGCCAGAGGATGTCCCGCAATCTAAGCAGCCTGGTAATTTTGGCATTTTGTTTTTTTTCGCATAATGCAATTGCTACAGACAAAGGGGCAAATCAAGCGCCGCACAATGCGAAGTCCTTCGAGTCGCGTATGCTTACCATCACTGATGTTGTCTTAGAACAACACATCGATCCACCAACAAGGCAACAGATGATTCTTGCCGGTGTCAAAGCACTTTACCAGACAGACAAGCGTCCGATTCCCAAGGGTCTGAGCCAACGCATTTCTGATCTGACAAAACCCAGAGAGTTTACGGATTTCTTAAAAGGCATTCTGTCAGAATTCAGTGAGTTAAAAAACAGGGAATCTATTCTGATACGGGGCATGTTAAGTTCCCTGCCCTGCGGTGCTCATATCGTGAACGCGGAAGCCAACAAAGTGCAGGGGCAACTTGCCGCCAATCGCTATGTCGGCATCGGGATCGCTTTGACAATGAATAAGCAAGAAAAATATCCGGCCATTCCCAATGTAATTTACAATGGGCCCGCGTGGAGGGCTGGCGTCAAACCCAATGATCTCATCCTGAAGGTAAATGGCCAAAGTATGAAGTCAAAGGATCTTGTACAGGCTGTGAAATCTCTGCGAGGTGAAGAAGGCTCTGAGGTGAGAATTGAGGTTCGACAACCCGGCTCGCAGGAATCGCGCAAATTGAAGATGACGCGCGGCCGCGTGTTCATTCCCACGGTCGAAGGTTCTCGGAAAAAATCTGAGGGGGAGTGGTACTACAAATTCAGTTCTGCTGACGACATAGCCTACCTTCGTATCAAGAAGATTGGTTCGAGTACACTTCATGAGTTGCGACAGGTAGAAGCAAAGCTCCGGGATCAAAATATCAAAGGTATCATTCTTGACCTGCGTTCTACTGGCGGCATCCTGCACGACACGATTATGGTTGCAGACAACCTGCTGGACGGCGGAGTGATCGGTTATGTTCAGTCTGTAGATTCTCGCAAAAAACACGAAGCGCGGCCTGGGTCACTCTTTCAAAACATTCCGATGGTCGTGCTGGTTGGAAAACAGACCGGTTCTGGCAGCGTCTTCCTGACCGCGGCATTGCAAGACAACAAACGCGCCTTTGTTGTTGGTGAACCTACAAATGGCCAGACTTATGTCCGATCAAACATACTTCTTCCCGATCAGAACAATCATATTGTGATGGCAACTGGTTTATTACAACGTGGCGACGGAACGACGCTGCTCGTGTCACGATTTCGTTCATCACCTTTAAGGACAATCAAGGTTGGAAAGACGAAACAACAAAAAACAAGGACGAATTTCATCATGCCCGACCATGTCGTTAAAACCAGCAATCAAATCGTGAATCGAAGTAAAGCGCCAACCCACTCAGCAACAATCCGCAAAGCCATCGAAGTATTGAGAAACACTCCCCCGCAGTTTACGACTCAGCCAGAAACCAAAGAAACTTCCGGATCATAATATGCACCGTCCCTTAGTCATTCTCTTTATTGCGTTGCTGACCACGTCTTTGGTACGAGCCGACGTCAAAAAAATTGAACCGCGATTGAGAAGACCTGTCGCCATAGCGGCTTCAGAAAACTACAAATGGCTTTATGTCGCAAATCGAGACAGCGGTAGTATATCAATCGTCGATATACCAGCTCGGTCAGTGTCGAACGAGATCGATTTGAAAGGACATCTCTCGGATCTGGCGATGTTGGATGACTCGCATCTTTTAGCATTAGATAAAAAGAATCACCAATTGATCATGCTAAAAGGAAGTGGCGATCAATGGAAAGTCGCCTCAAGACTGGATATCGCTCATTACCCCGTGCGGTTGAAGGTCGATCGCGCTGCAAAACGCTGCTACATCACATCGTTATGGTCACAGAGAGTTACGATGGTTGACCTGTCTGAGGTTGACGAAAATCAACAACCGCGGCTCAGGATCGTAATGAGTCTACTATTGCCTTTTGAACCTCTTGAGATGTGCCTGGCCAGAGACGGAAAGAACTTGATCGTAGCTGGCGCGTATAAAAACTCTCTCGCTGTGATTGAAACTAATGGGCTGAAATTAATCGTAACCAAGAAAGTGTCTGGTCACAACATTCGAGGTTTAGCCATCAGCGGGGATGGAGAACGCGTCTTGCTCGCGCAACAGGAACTGAATCCGCTCGGTCAATCAACTCGTGACGATGTGCACTGGGGCAATATGCTTACAAACCTGTTAGTCTCTTTATCGCTGGATGATCTTATTGAAGTCGATGCAGATCTCCTGAAACATCGTATCGTGACTCATTTGGGAGAACCTGAAAACGGCGCCGGTGACCCAGGCCCCATCAACGTAACTTCGACCGGCATGTTATTAATCGTGCTTTCTGGCGTGAATGAAATTGCGATTCAAAAACACAAAGACAGTTTTGATTTCCAGCGGGTTTCACTTGGCCGTCGTCCCATCGCAGTCCTTTCCGCACCCGATGGTCGACTGTTCGTCGCCAATCAGTTTTCTGATTCCATTTCCCTGATTGATGTGAGCCGTGTAAAACAGGTTGACCAAATTCCCCTGGGCCCTCAGCGAGAATTGAGCCCTGAAGAACGGGGAGAGATGCTGTTTTTTGACAGTCGACTTTCACATGACGGCTGGATGAGCTGCCATAGCTGTCACACAGACGGGCACTCGAGCGATCAATTGAATGACAATTTGAGCGATGGTTCATTTGGTGCCCCGAAGCGTGTGCTTTCTCTTTTGGGTGTTGGACAATCGGGCCCCTGGGCATGGGACGGAAACGTAAAAACGCTCTCACAGCAGGTTAAGAATTCCATTCAGAAAACAATGCAGGGAGCCACTCCCTCCGCTCATCAAGTTGAGTTTCTGGAGGCGTTCATGAAATCGTTATCTCCGCCACCTGCTCCTTCTGATTTTGCTACAACACAAAACAGTGCCACGATCGAACGTGGTCGCCTGTTATTCAAATCGTTGAATTGTCAACGTTGCCATCTCCCCCCGACATACACATCCCCTAAAACTTTTGATGTAGGGTTGAAAGACGAGATGGGTAATACACAATTTAATCCCCCCTCACTGCTGGCAGTCAGTCGACGTTCGTCATTCTTTCATGATGGCCGGTCTCTTGAACTTCATGATGTTTTTAAAACACACAAACATCAGATCGACCGAGTGTTAACAGAACCTGAACTCGACGCTTTACTGAATTTTCTGAGGACACTCTGAATTTCTGTACCTTGGTTTTTTGAATCCATGAGTACAAATCATTATTGCTCTTCAGTTCACCTTCAACATACATCTCTTTTGAACTGAACCCTTTCACAAGACACCAATTGCAACCCACAAAACAGATCTCAATACTGAAGTAGGACAAAGTTAAACCTACGTCATCTGAGACAGTAGATCGTTTGTTAAAAAGATTATCCTATTTTATTATCCGTAGCGAGATGCTATCATCTGAACCGTTATTCCAGCCTTTATCCAGGCTTGCTTTATCGTCTCAAAGTCAATTTGAAACGCAAACAATCAAATGAAAGACGCAATTGCCAAATGGAGTGAGTTCTAGAAACACTATCGGCGGGCCTGCTCTTTATGCTGTTTTTAGTCGTCAGAATCAAATGAAATCGCATGCTGAAAAATCATTTTTCCAGCCTGTGGGATCACATGCATTCTTTCAAATATAAAAATTAAGCAAATCTATGGCAGGCACAACGAAAGCAGAGCTCGTCGAAGAAGTGAATCAGCTTCGACATCGTATAAGCATCTTAGAGCAACAGCGCAAAAACTCCGCGCATGCCAACTTTTCCAGCATCGATGACGCTGCCAAGGATAAAACATACGAGTCCAATTGGTTGAATCAGATTTACAGAGACGCTCCTGTGGGGCTTTGTTATCTTGACAGACAACTGCGTTATGTCAACATTAACGAATGGCTCGCCGCTCTGAACGGACTCTCTGTAGAAGAACATCTTGGGCGTTCTATCAGCGAATTGTTCCCGGAGATCGCCAGGGAGGTTGAAGCACAACTTTTCCACGTACTCGAAACAGGGGAACCTCTCCTGGAGGGAGTGGTTTCCGCAGAAACCCCCTCCCAGCCGAATATACTAAAGTATGTTCAATACAATTTTCTTGCGGTCAGGGACGAAGACGACAGCATCGTTGGCGTCAGTTGTACGGCAATAGAAATCACAGAGCAAAAACACGCAGAAATGCTGCTGCAGAATTCACAAGATGAAATGGAACATCGTATCGCGGCGCGGACACATGAACTGGAAGTAGCGAACGCGCAATTAGTATCGGAAGTAAAGGAAAGAAAAGCAGCAGAGCAATCACTAAAATCCGATCAACGTAAGCTGCAATTTTCTCTCAATGCCACCGGCACCAGTTGCTGGGAAATCAATCTTAAAACAGATGAGCTTACCACACAAAGGCCGACGACCACATGGATGGGATATGAACCTGCCGAAGTTCCCAAAAGCCGAGAAGCGTGGAAAAGCTTAATTCATTCCGAAGATATCGATATTCCAAATAATAAATTCCTGGACCACCTGGAAGGTCGTGCCCCCATATATGTGTGTGAGTACCGTGTGCGGGGAAAATCGGGTGAGTGGTACTGGATACTCGACCGTGGCATTCTCGTTCAACGCGATACCGATGGCTCTCCCTTGCTGGCAGTTGGTACGGCTACGGATATCACAAAGCAGAAGCAAGCCACAGAAGCGTTACACAAAAACCAGCAGTTCCTGAAAAGCATTACCGACTCGGACACTCAATTAGTCTCGGTCTATGACTTAAGCGAGCAGCGAAACATCTATGCGAACCCATCATTAGCCAAATTTCTCGGCCGACCCATTCAAGAAATATCCACATGTCCGGGTAGCAACTTCCGCCAGCAAGTTCACCCGGATGATCTTGAAATTTACGACTCCCATAATCGGCGCGTCGGCAAAGCAACTGATGTTAAAGTGTTGTCGGGTGAATTAAGACTTAAGAATCATACTGGTGAATACCGTTGGCTCTCTGTGCGTGATGTCGTACTGGAGCGCGATTCAACAGGTCCTTTGCAGATTCTGAGAACGGCAGTGGATATCACTGAACATAAACGGGCTGAGTCATTATTGAAGGGAGAAAAGAAGATCCTTGAGGTCGTCTCCTCTTCAAGTTCCCAAGATGGCGGTTTGACCGAACTCGTGAAATTCATCGAAACTCAATCCGACGGCATGATCTGTTCAATTTTACTTTTGGATGAGGAGGGACTTCATCTTCATCACGGTGCATCTATTAGCCTGCCTGATGAGTATAATCGGGCAATCAATGGTATGGAGATCGGTCCTGGTGAGGGATCTTGTGGAACAGCAGCCTATTTGAATCAGACGGTGATTGTTTCCGACATAGCCAAAGATTCACTCTGGACGAATTATCGCGATTTCGCCATGAAGCATGACCTTCGTGCCTGCTGGTCCCTTCCGATACAATCATCGACAGGAAGCGTGCTGGGTACCTTTGCAATGTACTACAGCAAACCACGCAGTCCGGATGCTTACCACGAAATGTTGATCGAGCGAGCTGTTCATTTAGCATCCATTGCAATCGAGCGTAAAAATGCAGAAGACAAATTGACTCAAAGCGAGCAAAAACTGCAACGCGCTCAGCAAATCACCCATGTAGGCAGCTATGAAGTTAAACCGGACGGCTCCCCCATGAACTGGTCAGATGAATGCTACCGCATCTTTGGACTCGAACCTAAAAGCCAACTTCCCTCCCGAAACCGAATGCTCAACGAAATTATTCATCCTGATGATCGGGACATTGCTGAGCGAACATTCCGCAAATCCCTGGTTGAGCGCACTCCCTTCAGCTATGAATATCGCGTAGTACGTCTGGACGGATCTATCCACTGGGTTCACAGCCGAGTTGAGCCAATCCTTGATGACACAGGGAAGATTGTCCTGTTTGAGGGTACGATACTGGACATCACGGAACGAAAGATTACGGAAGCCGCCCTAAGAGAAAGTGAATACAGACTGCGACTGGTGGCTGATTCGTTACCTGCCTTAATTTCCTACCTGGGAGTTGATCGTTGCTATGAATTCGTCAACAAATACTATGAGATAACATTTGGCCTCGAACAAGATCAAATCGTCGGTAAACCTGTGTGGGACATTCTGGGTGAAGAGAACTACGAATTGATCAAGCCCCACATCGATTCCGTGCTCGCAGGGAATTCGGTTAAGTATGAAACTGTCATCCCTTTGGACCATCTCGGCAAACACACACTAAGCGTAGAGCATGTACCCGACAGGGGACCAGATGGAACTGTGCGCGGATTTTATACACTCGCTGTAGACATAACTGATCGTAAAAAAATTGAAGACGAGCTGAATTCAATCTTTGATCTGTCACTGGACTTGATTTGTGTAGCTGACATCGAGAGGGCCACGTTTGTAAAAGTGAATCCCTCTTTTCTTCGACTGCTCGGTTACAGTGAGGATGAAGTTATGGGCCGCACGTTTCTGGACTTCATCCATCCAGACGATGTCGCCGCTACTCTCCAAGTAATTGAAGAGGATCTCAAGCAGGGCAAGAAAGTGCTCAGATTCGAGAATCGGTATCGAACTAAAGAGGGTGAATATCGATTCCTTGACTGGAGTTTCAACCCTAACCTCGACAGCGGATTGGCATATTCGATTGCTCATGACATCACTGAGCGAAGATATGAGGAAGCACAGGCCTGGAAACAACGGAACGAACTGGCACACATGTCACGCATCAGCACAATGGGAGAAATGGCCACCGGCATCGCACATGAACTCAATCAGCCTCTGATGGCAATCGCAGGGTACAGCTTCGCTGCAAATAGAATGGTTGAGCAATCTAAAATCACTCCGCTCGAAATCCAGGAAATACTTTCTAAATTGGAAGACCAGGCAATTCGTGCGGGTGATATCGTTCGGCAATTACGTAATTTCGTGAAAAAGACTGAATCAGTGCGAATGTCGATCGATCTCAACATGCTCATCCAAGACGTTGCCATTTTCGTCGAACCGGACAGCCGTCAGTCTGAAACCAAAGTCACATTCCAATTCTTTGAACCATCTCCGAACGTCCTTGTCGATGAAATTCAAATTCAACAAGTTTTGGTCAATTTGATTCGTAATGCCATCGATGCCATGCAAGAGACACCTACCCGCGAACGCGAAGTCAAAGTCTCGACTCATATTCTGCAAGATGCATATGCTGAAATTACTGTCTGTGATTCTGGAATCGGTCTCAGTAACGAAGAATTCGAACAGGTCTTTCATGCCTTCTTTTCAACAAAACAAGAAGGCATGGGCATGGGGTTGCCGATCAGCCGCTCCATTGTTGAAGCACACGGTGGTAATTTATTTGCAGAACGGAATCATGGTCCTGGCATGACGTTCAAATTCACACTACCGCTGGAGGACTGTCATGGTTAATGAACCAGAACAGATTCCCACAATCTTTATCGTGGACGACGAACCTGCGATCAGGAATGCTTTCAGCCTTATTGTGCAGTCAATGAATTACCAGGTGAAGTGTTTTTCTAGTGCCATTGAATTTCTGGACTATATTGATTCGCATACCATCCAGGGGCCCGTTTGCCTCATTACGGATTTACAAATACCGGAGATGAGTGGCATTGAACTACTTGAACAACTCAATTCGCTGGGCAAGGTTTTCCCTGCCATTCTGACAACGGGACACGGAGACAAGGCACTTAAATACAAATCCGAAAAACTTGGCGCCACATTCCTTGAAAAGCCATTTCGACCCGCCAAACTCCAAAATATGATTACTACAATTCTAAATCAGGTTTCTGGCAAGACAACTGAGACTTAGAGTTGAATGTAACTGGACTTTGACCCGTGATTCATTCAGCCAGAGCTGGATTTTATTTTTCTGTTCTTTCTCGCTTGTGTTTCTCTTGCACTACCTGCAAAATAAATTTCTTACAGTGCAACACCCCGAAGAGAAAAGAGACACACCATGCTGAAAAATATTCTGCTTGCGATGCTTTCTTGTTTTTGTCTCTCTACAATTCATGCAAACGCCTCCGAACCTCTGCTTGTCGAGCAAGGTCAACCTCGCGCCGAAATAGTCATTAGCGAACAGCCCGCACGAACGACACGGCTCGCGGCTCAAGAACTGCAAAACTATGTCGAAAAAATCTCCGGCGCCAAGTTTAAGATTGTCACCGAACCAAGTGGCAAGTTTCCGTTCCGAATTTTTGTTGGTCGTAGTTCCCATACGGACAAACTGGGTATTACCGATGAAGGACTGAAGCATGGTGCCTATCGCATCGTGTCTGGCGAAAACTGGCTGGTGCTGATCGGTGAAGATACGAATTTCGTGCCCATTGAACCCTGGCCGCGCAGCAACAACGACCTTGTCAGTGGAAAAATGCAAAAAGCCTGGAATGAAATCACAGGCGAACATTGGGGCTATCCACATTCACAACTACGTAAGCACTATACCGGCCCTGTCGGATTGTTTGGGACACCTAACGAACAACAGGTCGAGAAGAACGGCAAAATTAATGTATGGGGATTTGATGAGCGCGGATCCTTTAACGCGGTGTGCGGTTTTTTACGCAGCCTGGGTGTGCGATGGTATTTGCCGGGTGAACTGGGTGAAATCGTACCTGAGCTGAAAAACATTTCTCTGCCTAAGGTGGATCAAATCGTACAACCTGATTTTCCCCTGCGGACGATTAACTTCCGCTTCGGTGTCTATGGACGCGATGCGGCCATGTGGGCAATGCGGCTGGGTGTGCGTCAGCCTTACGGACGACAAGCCGCTCATGGGCTCGACCACATGACACATAACGAACACACCCTGAAAAACCATCCTTTGTGGTTTGCATTATATGGAGGAAAACGGCACAACCAGATCGGGAATCGACTGAATCAGTTATGTTATTCGAATGAAGAACTCTTTCAGGAAACCGTTCGTTATGCACGTGCACAGTTTGATCATTTTAAAATGGACGTGGTCTCAATCATGCCCCCCGATGGTTACACAGCGATGTGTCAGTGCAAACTTTGTGAGGGCAAAGACACGCCGGAGCACGGCTATCGCGGGGCGCTTTCAGATTATGTCTGGGAGTTCGTCAACCGCGTAGCAAAGGAAGTCCATAAGACTCACCCTGACAAAAAGATCTCTAATTGTGCTTATGGAACCTACACACAGCCGCCGCGGAATATTGACAAGCTGGAACCGAACGTGCAAGTCATTATCGTAGGTGGTCGCAGACCCACAAGTGAAGCGCGTGACGAATTACGCCAGTTACGAAAAGACTGGAGTAAGAAGACCGACAATCCAATAATCATTTTTGAAAACTATCCTTTCACCGGCCGTGGTTTCTATTTGCCAGCCTTTATCCCACGCACGATTGGAGAGAGCATCAACGCGACCAAAGGCGTTTCACGTGGCGAAGACATCTGGCTCACAATGGATTTTCGCGAGAATGCCATCGGTTACAATCACTTCCTGATCTATTTCACAGCCCGGATGTACTGGGGTGGTAAAACGCAAAGTGCGGTTAAACTGTTTGATGAATATTGCGATCTTTTTTATGGACCTTCAGCAAAAGAGATGCGCGCATTTTTCAGTTATTGTGAGGACCATTGGCGTGAGATGGAACAGGACGGCGACAAGGCGAACCGCGCCTTGGAACTTTTCGCTGTTGCGAAATCCAAAGTAACAGATGATTCCATTTACGCCCGTCGAATCAAGTTGATTGACAACTATCTCAATGGTTTACGTAACAAAAGCGTACAACTGGCACAGAAGCGCGGTCCCGTATCTCGCTTGCGACTCGTTTCCGGCTCCCGAGGCGAAATTGTGATCGATGGTAAACTCGACGATGAACCCTGGCAGAAATGCCCTGTTGCTTCGACCGGCGGACTGCGTGAACTGCAAACTGGACGCCAGCCAATTTATGGTACATCGATCAAAACAAGATGGATGGGGCAGAATCTCTATTTTGCGATTCGCTGTGAAGACCAGAAAGGGGAAAAGCTGAATGTCGCAACAACCAAAAATGGAGACCAGGCTCTCTGGTATGGAGACGCCGTAGAAATTCTACTGGAGACGGAATCACACAGTTATTACCAGATCGCAGTTAATCCCGCTGGAGCAATGATCGACCTTGACCGCGGTACAGACAGGAACAACTGGTTCCGCTGGGATTCTCAGGCCGAAGTTGCCACACATGTGGCCGACGGCCATTGGACGGTCGAAATTCGCATCCCGATCATCCAGGATAAAAACGATCCATTGCATCAGGTGATTGGACACAAGCCAACACAAAGCCTGCCGTGGCACATTAATGTCTGCCGCCAACGCATCCGCAAGAATGGCTCAGAATATTCCGCCTTTTCTCCCACGGGGACTGCTGGTTTCCATGAACCGATGAAGTTCGCACATTTTTATCATGGCCTTTCACATCAATTTGATGCCGATCCGAGTGTGACGGATTATCTCATCGGTAGCCGGTCAGCCTCTAATTTGATGCGCAAGCGAAAGTACAAGGACGCGCTGACCGCTTATATGATTCTGAAATCAAATAAGGATGCTACTGATTTTCAGAAATCCGACGCGCTTCAGTATGCGGCACGTTGTGCGCGGAGTCTGAAAGATGTTGATCGTGCCAACGAAATCGCAGAACAGATTCCGCTCACTTCCGTAACAAAAACTGTGCAGATGGAGAATTTACTGGCGCAGCGAAAGTATGATGAGATGATTAAACAGTTCGGTGACGAAAATTTTGCAAAGTGGCCTTTCTGGCAGATTGGTGCCGGTGCCTTTGCACGTGCCAGAGCATATGTCAGTGTGAAAGCGGGTGACAAAGCGGAGTCAGATCTTCAGACGGCTTTGGAATTCACGTCTGACAGGCGCATTCGAACCAACATTCTCGCATTGATGGGCGATAACCGAGAACGGAATTTACAAAAAGAGGATGCTGCTTTGGCGGCTTACCGTCAAAACTTCGAATCTGTTGAAAATATTGGCGGAGCAGATGAGTTTCGGTCTGTATTGGGCGCGGCACGAATTTTGAGGAGGCAAGGAAAGTTTGACGAATCGCTGGCAACGTTACATCGTGCAAAGATTGAAAAACTCAAAGGTTACTGGCGACATGCACTACTGCTGGGAGTCGGAGAGACATTAACAGCAGCCAACCGTAAAGAAGAAGCTCTCAAAGCTTTTCAGGAAATTCTGAACGACAAATCAACGGCAGCAGGCCAGCAGCGCATAGCTGAAGAACATATCAAGCGTCTCAAGCAGAAATAAAGCTGCACCAAACCAGATCAGGCCGTTGTGGGTAGAAGTTCGCGGATTGCTTTGCCGAATGGTAAAATTGGTACCGGACGTCCCTGGAGATCACGTAAGACAAACTCATGATCAATTCCCAGATGGCGGTACACGGTTGCCCAGAGATCATTGGGGCTCAGTCTTCTTTCGACCGGATATTCGCCTTTGGGATTCGTGGCACCGATGACTTGACCGGTTCGCATTCCGCCGCCCGAAACCAGGACCGACATTGCTTTCGGCCAGTGATCACGCCCGGGTTGCATGACTCCGGTTTGCGTTCCACGCCTTACCGTAATTTTGGGAGTTCTTCCGAACTCACCTGTCACAACCAGCAACACTTTGCGGTCAAGGCCACGCGCATACAGATCTTCAATCAGCGCTGAAACGGCTTGATCATAAGGAGGCAAACGCCATTCACAATCCTTGAAGAGGTGGGCGTTGACGGCATGTGAATCCCAGTTGTAAGCGGCTGTTTTTGGTGTCCCTTTTCCGGGGAAGGGATGTTCCCAGACCATGGTGACAAACCGAACGCCCGATTCAACGAGCCTGCGTCCCAGAATGGCGCGCTGGCCGTAAGCATTCCAGCCGTATCGATCACGAATCTCTTTGGGTTCTTTGGACAGATCAAATGCACTGCGGACTTTTTCGCTTGTCAGCATATCAATCGCCTGACGATTAAAGCTGTCCATGGCCTGCATGGAGCCGCTTTTATCGACGTCTCGACGGAATTTATCAATGCCTTTTAACATGGCAATCCGATCTTCCAGCCGATTTTCCATGGAGGCTTTGACACCGATGTTTTGTACTTTGAAATCGGGAGCACTGGGATCGCCGGAAACCATGAAAGGTGTTGTTGATGGCCCGAGATAGGCGGGCCCCATTGCAAAGGTGTCGATAGAAGCACGAGAGGAATCGACTTCCGTCACGCAAACCGGCATTTCATTGTCATTTTTTTGCAACATCTTTTTTACGATGGTGCTGACCGCTGGCGCGTCATTGACGGTTCCCACGGGTGTTGCAGGGACGCGGCCTGTCATCAATCGTTTATGACCGCCACCATGATCGGCAAATTCATGATGGATGGAACGGATCAAGTTAAACTTATCAGCTACCTTAGCGTGCTTGGGGAGCATTTCACCCACATCGAGACCAGGCACGTTCGTATGGATCGGACTGTATTCTCCCCGATATTCTGTCGGCGCTTTAGGCTTCAAATCGTAGGTTTCCATGTGGGGCGGACCGCCGGGAAGCCATACAAAAATGACGGAAGTATCTTCCAGGCTATCTCCGGCTGCTTTGGCCAAAGCCTGTTGACGGAGAAAGTCGTTCATTCCCAAGCCCAAGAGGCTTGATCCACCTACTTCAAGGAATGTGCGACGCTTCATTGGGCCGGGACAACGGCCTTTTTTGGAATTTCCGCTCATTATCATCAATCCAATCGAAAAAAATATTCGTCTGGCTTTTCGTACAAGTACGCATCAACGTATTGTAATGTATATTGCATCGTTTAGAATGGAAATACAAGTTCAATTTATTTTCTAATCTTTGTATTTTAAATTTAGAATTGAAAGTCAGATAATCGACAGATTATGCTGGTTTTGTAGCCAAAATCGACGGCAGTTCAGATTTTGTCCACGAATTGAATCTACCATCCAACCAAGAAATCATGTTTCAGGTTACCATGCACGCCCGGGGTTTCTTCCAGGAATTGTAAATCACTATGAATTCAAAACTTACTGTCAGATTTCTTATTTCGAGTATTGGAGTCCTGCTTTCTCTGAATCCGGTGATCTCGGAAGCTGCCAAGCTTGTGGGATTTCTTCCGAACCAGGCAAAAACCATTGTCTTGAATAATCCGGACGCCCATCAACAATTACTGGTGACACTCAAAGAAAAAACGGGGCGTCTCCGCGATGTGACGCGTGAAGTTCAATACCATGTGAAACCTGAAGGGATTGTCCAGGTCAGTCAGACGGGTTTTGTAACACCGCTTGCCAATGGCAGGGCCACGATTACCGCACAGATGACATCCATGCCTTCTGTGGTCTTCCCCGTCCACGTGACTTCATACGAAAAACAGCGCCCCGTCAGTTTCTATAATGATGTGATCCCAATTCTGACTCGCGCTGGATGTAACAGTGGTTCCTGCCATGGTACACCAGCGGGGAAAAATAATTTTCGACTTTCACTGCTTGGATTTGAACCTCGTAATGATTTCGAATTTATCACGAAGGAATCTCAAGGACGACGCGTCTCTCCGGCAGCACCTGAAAGGAGTCTCATTCTCCTCAAAGCTTCTGGCGGAATTCCCCATAATGGTGGAAACCGGTTTAAAAAGAATGGTGCGGAATACAATATTATTAAACGCTGGATCCAGGAAGGGATGCAGTATGATCCAGAGAAAGATCCGAAGGTAGTACGAATTGAGATTTTCCCCGAAGACCGAGTGCTGCCACAGCAATCTTCACAACAACTGGTGGTCACGGCATTCTTCTCTGATGGCACATCTCAGGACATTACCCGAACGGCAGAGTATAAACCAAACCAACCGATGATGTCTGAAGTGAATGAGCACGGCGTCGTTCAATTTAAAGAATTCACTGGTACGACTTCGGTGATGGTTCGATTTCAAGAGCACGTTGCCGTATTTATGTCAACGATTCCATTAGGTAAACCCACACCAAACTTGCCGAAACCAAACAACTTTATTGATGAGCACATTTTCACAAAACTGAAAGTCCTGGGATTGCCTCCCTCTGAAGGTTCTGATGACGCCACATTTCTGAGGCGCGTTACACTAGACATCACTGGCAGGCTCCCGAGTCTGGAAGAGACACAAACGTTTTTATCAGAGAAACAGCCGGGCAAACGCGCTCGCAAAATTGACAACTTGTTAAACAGTCCGGGATACGCAGATTTGTTTGCCTCGAAATGGGCCGGTATCTTGCGAAATAAAGCTGGGGGTAACCTGGAACAAGTTGCGCGGGAAACATTTGGATTTCACTCCTGGATACGTTCCAGTATCTCGGCCAATAAACCGTTCAATCAATTTGTCACAGAGTTGGTAACGGCACGGGGAAAACCGGGAACTAATCCCGCAGTTTCCTGGTATCGTGCGGTGAAAGATCCCAAAGACCAGATGTCAGATATTGCACAGGTATTTCTTGGTGTTCGTATTCAATGTGCGCAGTGTCATCACCATCCGTATGAAAAGTGGAGCCAGGATGATTTCTATGGGTTCCAGGCATTCTTTACGACGATTGGGCGTAAAGAAGTATATAAACTGCCCGAAGATGATATTGTCTACCATAAACGAATTGCTGCCGTCGCAAAGAACCCTAACACTGATGAAATACTCAAGCCCACACCTCTTGACGGAGCCGTTTTGGAGATTCCCATTCAAAGAGATCCAAGAATTGATCTGGCGAACTGGATCTCTTCGCCTGAGAATCCGTTTTTTGCCAAGATGCTAGTGAATCGATATTGGAAACATTTTTTCGGAAGAGGACTTGTTGAACCGGAAGATGATATCCGCGTTACGAATCCGGCAACGCATCCGGCACTGTTAAATGAACTGGCAGAGTCGTTTGTTAAATCGAACTATGACCTGAAAGAGGTCTGTCGCACGATTTGCAACAGTCGCACATATCAGTTGAGTTCATTCCCCAATCAAGATAATAAAGATGATGTTCAAAACTACGCACGGTATTATCCACGCCGTCTTGCTGCTGAAATCATGCTTGATGCAATGAATGACGCTTCCGGTGCAAAAAACAATTTCAACCATCAACCAGTGGGCGTGCGTGCTGTTGCTTTGCCCGATGACTCGTCTAATGTGGAATCTTTTTTCTTGCGGGTCTTTGGCCGCCCTCAAATGGATACTGCCTGCGAATGCGAGCGAACGGCGAACGCTGATCTTGCTCAAAGCCTGCATCTGATCAACTCAGATACGATGGTCAAATTACTCTCGGCTCCGGATGGCCGTGCGGTGAGGATGGCACGTGATAAAACAAAAGATGACCAGACTCACATCACGGAATTTTACTTGCATACACTGTCCAGGTTACCAACACAAAACGAGCTTGCAATTGCTTTGGCACATCTGGACAAAAAACGAAAACTATCGGCGGCAGATCCCAAGAAACTATCGAAGGATCAGGCAGAGCGCGAAGCCTACGAAGACATCATCTGGGTTGTAATCAATACCAAAGAATTTTTGTTCAATCACTAAAATTCAACGAATGAATTGAAAATGAATACTGCAAAACCGATGAACTATTTCACTGCTGTTTTTTTGATGCTGTCAGCCGTACTGAGTTTCCAACAATCGGTTTCGGCACAGTTGCCAACGGCGGATCTTCGTCGAATTTCTCCGTTTTCTGCTATCGCCGGTAAAACTGTTGATATGACGATCGTCGGCACAAATCTTGACCAGACAACAGAACTTCGATTTACTCATCCGGGAATCATCGCCAAACCTGTCCTGTTACCCACTGACGATCTATTTCCACAAGCGCGTATTCAGAATACAAGATTCAAAGTCACGGTATCTCCGGAGGTTCCTCCGGGAATCTACGAAGCCCGCGCCGTTTCTTACTTTGGACTATCCACAGCGCGACCGTTTGTCGTGGCAGCTTCCGACAGCCGGGAAGTTCAGGAAACAGGGACTCATGCTACCAGAGAAACAGCGATGTCTGCGGACGTCAATTCTGTGATTACCGGAGATGTGCCATCCAGAGGAATCGACTGGTACAAATTTAAAGCAAAAGCTGGTCAACGTGTGCTCGTTGAAATTCATGCAGAACGGCTGGATTCAAGAATGGATGGCCAGATAGTCGTCTATGATTCTAATGGTCGCGAAGTTGACCGCAACAGAGACTGGTACGGCCGTGATCCTTTTATTGAAGTCCAACCAAAACAAGATGGTGAATTCTATCTGGCAATTTCTGATATTCTCTACCGGGGAGGTTCAGAGCACTTTTATCGTCTGAGTATTTCCGATAAACCACACATTGATTATATTTTCCCACCGGCGGGTGAACCGGGATCACGTAAGACTTATACAATCTACGGGCGTAATTTGCCGGGCGGTAGTTTTGGCAAGTCTGTCTTACGTAATGGACAGAAACTGGAATCGCTGGAAGTGGAAATCACTTTGCCTGATGTCCCCATGCTTCCGGCCCGTTTCCAGCCGGAATTTCCGCGTCAGGGTCTCTTATATGGTTCCGATTATCGACTCAAGAATTCCAACACCGTCAGTGTCGGTTTTGCAACGGCTCCGGTTGTGATCGAATCAGCTCAGTCGAATCAACAAAAAGTTTCCGTGCCGGTTGAAATTGCGGGTCGATTTGATGAACCCAATGACGAGGATGTCTTTCAGTTTCGAGCAGAAAAGGGAAAGACCTATTGCATCGACGTCATTTCGGATCGTATGCAGTCCCAGGTGGATGTTGCTTTGGAAGTTCAGCAGGTCATTCGATCAAAGTCGGGAGAAGTCACTCTGAAAAAAGTAGCCGAGAATGATGATCTCCCATCTTTTTTCAGTGTACACAACAAGGATGCGATTAATCTGAATACGAATGATGCCGCCCTTTCTTTTATCGCACCAGAGACTGGTGATTATAACGTCACAGTTCTCAATCAATTTGGTGGAGGTGGAACTGCTGACATTTATCGTCTGGCGATTCGAGAACCAAAACCAGATTTCCAACTGATTGCCACAACGGAACGCACTTTGCCCTCCGGTCGAACAGGCTACTCTGTGACCCCTCTTTTGAGACAGGGAGCAAAATGGGGCATCCGGATTGTTGCACCGCGTCAGGATGGATTTGAAGGGGATATCGTGATCACCGCTGATAATTTGCCACCTGGTGTAACAGCACAACCTTTGACTCTGAGCGGAAAGACTGACCATGGAATGCTTGTTATATCTGCATCCCCCTCAGCCAAGAGCTGGGCAGGAGAAATCAAGATTAATGGTACAGCTCTGGTCAATCGGAAACCGATGGTCCGTGAAGCAAAGTTTGCTTCGCTGATCTGGGGTCACGTTTTTTCCGACGCAATACGCGTTCGTTCCCGGCTCACCACACACATTCCCCTTTCAGTCAATGGACAAGAAAAAGCATCGGTCATTCTGTCACCTGTTGAAAACAAAGAATGGGCTGTTGAGATCAACCAAAAACTGGAAATTCCCATACAGGTGGTTGATAACGGCACACGCAAAGGAAATTTGACGGTCGAGCCTCACGGTTTGTTCGGCATGTTGCGCAGCCCCCCGACGGTGAATATTGCTGAAAAAGAGACCGAAGGGAAACTGGTCATTGATTTCAGGTCCAATGGAAATTTCAAAGTAGAACCGGGACGATATCAGTTCACTTTGTTAGGAGTTGGCGTAACTCAATATCGTTATAATGTCCCCGCCAGCATCAAAGCTGCCGCCGAAGTAAAACGAATTGACCATTTGATAACACAAATCAAGGCTGACGTGGAACGCACGAAAGCGGCAGTCGAAAAAACAAAGCTAGCACTGACACAGGCAAAACAAAATGTCGCACAGTCCGGTTCGAATCCGTCATTGGATGCCAACATGAAAAAAGCACAGCTAGACTACGATTCCGCAGTTAAATCTGCAAAAGCGGCTACCGACAAATTCACCCGTGCTGAAAAAGCCAAAACGCAAGTCGATGCGACTTCAAAAACAACGGAATCAATTGCCAAACCGAAAGATAATAAATTTGCTGTCTGGTCAGACTTGATCACTGTGATCGTCAAGCCGGCGGCAAAGAAAAAGTAAGTATTGGTTGTTATCTAGCGGAATAATAGGCGGCGACCTGTTTCCTGAATTCGTTCCACGCAGGCTTAGCGGAGCCATCACTCCTAAACATTCCAAAATGGCTCATGGAATCGATGATTTTCTCCACAAACTGCGGAGGCAGATCTGGAAAAATCGCCCTGTAGGCAGGCCCGGTGATTGCGGTGTCATGATCGTACATCGAACCGAACGAAGCGTATTCTATCGTTTTATGATACTTCTCCAGTACGCGATAGAATTCTTGAATAAACTCCACCTGTTCTTCATCCGAACTTTTATCTGTTTTTGATGTGGACCAGCCCGCATTCTGTAAAGCGATTTTCTTCCCCTCCGATATGCCGGTCAGACGCTTCACCAGTGATTCGAAATCAGAGGGTTTGCGAACCACTTTACCTTTTAAGACATCATAGGCCATGAAATCGGTGACAAAAGCCAGGCGGGACAACACTTCAGCATTCGTACTGATGTCCGCATTCACGCCTACTTTAATATGTGGACTCTGTCGCTGGATCGACTTTTTGACTTCCGTCAGAAACTGACAGTAGTCATTCAGTTGATCGGGATGCTTCTTAAAATAGGCGTCGGACCCCTCAGCATGAATCACGATATATTTGTGGCGATCTCCAAAGCGATCGAGATAAGCAGTCACGAAATCCGTGTAGCGATTCAACAGTGCTGGATCAGTAAACGATTTAAATCGAATACCTTTTGGCACATTGATTTTGTCGAGGAAAAACGGCCCGCCAATATCTTTGGACAGTTCAAACTGAAATCCATGTTTGTCGAGCACGGTAAAGAAATTTTCCCACGACTTGAAATTGTAAGCACCCTTGGTTTTTTCTTTGCTTGCCCAAAGTCCTGCCTGGAGAGAAAGTACCTGGACCCCGTTCTCTTGCGCTTTGGTGAAGAAGTCAAGCCAGCGTTTTTCAGTCTCCTGAAAATTACGAGGTACACAGACCATCCCTACCTTTCCGGTCGAAAGTTTTTTTGCGTAAGCAGGTTTCGCCACCCTGGAATTGCTGGATTGTGAGGTGAACTTCCAATCCGTAAACCAAAGCGTTCGATTGCCACGAGTTTTTCCATTCAAGGCGGAAAAATCGAGTAGCACGATCCTGGAGATCTGATTCTGATCCAGGCGACCGTTGACGATCTTATCTTTATTGATGGTAAAATCTGCCAATGGCAGATCGAATTTTTGACTCGCTTTCTCTACGGTTATAATTTTATAATATTTCTCACCGCTGGATTCATTCAGTTGCAACCATAGCTGATGTTTCGTTGTACCGCGACATTGAAATTGCATGCGTGTCATGCCGGTCAACGTTCCCGGCTTCACATCTTTTGTACAAACGCGAAATTGTTTGTTTGAGTAATTCACGTCCCATTGCATCGCTTTACCTGACGATGTAACTTCCAAACGCACTTTGTCTCCCGGCAGAACTTCAAACAAATCACTTTTGTTTTGAAATCCTATGTCAACATTTTTTGAAGAAGAAACAGCACGTTGTTCCGCGGAAGCTAACTGAGGTGCAGCAATCAATGACACAAGTGAAAAACAGAGTACAAATCGAAACATCATTGTTTTCCATGCGTGAGTGGTCTTTGGGTGATAAAATATATTGAACTACTTTATATCATTCGCCATTTGCATGAATATCTTGGAAAAACCCAAAATAAAACTAACCGTTCATGGTGTTTTTTCAGAGAGTTTCTTGCGTACCAGCTCGGATTGCCGGTCATTGAGAATTTGCCAGCAGGCGAGCCCGTTACCTACCAGATCAAATTCGTCGAATTCCCAGATGACCTTTTTGTTGCCATCAATCTCGAAAATTTGTGGATTGTCGGGTCCTGCATGACAGTTGCCAATGATCCGATTTCCGTTATCGAGTTCCTGCAGACAGGTGGTCCATTTTAATTCGATATCCGTTTGAGGCACTTTGCCTTTGATTTCCCAGACAACCTTTTTATCGGGGGAGACTTCGACCACACTGTTGCCGCTACCCGAGGCAATGAGAGTGTTGCCATTTTTCAAGCGAATGGCACCATAGACACGTGTTTTAATTAGATAATCCCAGATAATTTCTCCCTGTCGATTATATTCTGTGACAACCCCCGGCTGTTCCGAACAAACAAGAAACGTTCCGTTCGGCGTGATTCTTGTCAGGCGCGTCGACTGTGTGCCTCCCGTTTTCAGAGGGAACTGAAAAACGAGTTTTCCACTTTGATCGACTTCGATAATCCGTCCTACGCCGCTCTCGACAATCATCGTGTTTCCATTGGGCAGTCTGGCGAATGCGTGGACATCAACGCGTTTACCCGCATTGCCATTTTTGGTTGCTGAGTCGTAAGTCCAGACGACTTTTTTGTCCAAGGTTAACTCTGTGAGTTTCGTCCAACTATCATGGAAGAGAATATTACCGTTGGGCAAAAGTTGTACATCGTGGTGTCCTGCATGTCCTTTCATTGGACCTGCGGTTTTATGTGACCAGAGCACTTTTCCTTCAGCGTCACAAATGGCGAGAATATTCTTTCCGTAAGAAGCCCCCACCAGAACCAGCCGCTCGGCGGCAACTGTTTTATGGACCAATAGAAAGCTGAGTATTATGATAACATGCGAGACGAGCTTCATGGTTCCATGTATTTCCTGATCGAAGTAAGTTTAAATGAGTGTGTACGCTATCATACTGGATACTATTGGTCTCTATGAGCAAGTTGCAAGGAACCTTTTATTTGTTTCCGCAATCTTTACTCTTTTCAGGTAATTCTTTTGATTCTCTATCAGTCACACTGTTTTTCATGGCCTGCATGGAATCTAAAGCGAATTGTTTCTGTTTTCTGCGGACATAGGGATATGCAAGTTTGGACAGTCGTTGATTGGGGCGTGAGTAGGCGAAGATGTCGTACCAGACGGAATTGTCTTTTGCATGCCACTCTACTTGAAATCGTTCTTCGCCTGATTCAGCGTGTTCGGGTAGCGTGCCATAGGCAAAGGTAAATCGCTGAACTGGTTCTGTTTCCTCCATGACGTACACAATACGACAGGCATTGAGAACCCAGAGCCCCAACGCGTGTGCCAAAACCCCCACAGTCTGGTCGGGTTCCGGAATCTGATTTTTGTGATGAAGTTCAATCCAGTCGAACTGAAAATGTCGCCATTCACACAACGCCTGCCTGGCAAGCTGGAACATCTCTTTACCCTGCCCCAATTGAATCCGATTGTGATCTACAACATATCCCGCGGGATGTTCTCCTTTTCCCGTAGCACCGACCATGGAATAGGTGAATTCCAGTTTCGATTGTGCCTCGATGAATTCTCTAATCTGTTGCTTGAATGGTTTTTTAAAAAAATACATCAGTGATTAATCATCCCTGCCTACGCGACCATCGTAGTCTGCAAAAATTGTATTCACATGTCGTTCCAGAATCTTAACTAATGTCGGATCACGGGTTGTAAGTACGGCGTCTGAATTGAGTTCCCCCTGATTCGCCGCCAATACAATCGCTGCGAGAACATGTTCCACATCAACGGGCAGACCGGTTGGCTCTTCCAGCATCAATGCCAGATCAAATAACGGCTCTGCCAGTTCCGGGGCCACGTTTGCCTGCCCGGAAGAGGTGATAGTGATGCCAGTTATAATTTGTTTAGAATGTTTCATTGTGTCTTTTTGAACATTTCATATCGCGTGTCGTGAAATTATTTTTCTTGCTAACCTGTAAGCGAGTGCCTAGAATATCTTAACTGAGTTCATTCTCGATGTATTCTCTTTTATCTTCATTTCTTCTGTAGCAATCAATGAGAGAAACGCGTTTTTAGTCAAAGACGTTAGTATCTCTCCTGTGTTCTGTGTAACTTCATTTCATAAAACGTTATCCATTCAGGGTATACAGAACCGGTTTTACGATTTTTTTTTGCATTCATATCTTCTTACAACCCAATAGTACAATTCAGAGAAACAGTTACTGACTTTTCTGAAACGCATTCTACAACAGTATTGGGCCTACTGTATTTTTCAGGTTTGACAATTGTAGTCCGATTTTGGGGGATTTTACCAATGCGAAAATTTAGTTTTGTACTCACACTGTTTGCGCTGATGATATTTGCCAGTGATGCGTTTGCCCAACGTGGTGGCGGGGGCGGACGAGGTGGTGGTCAACGTGGTGGCGGACCACGTGGCGGGGGTCAGCAGGGTGGTGCTCAACAGGGCGGCCAGCAAGGTGGCGGACAATGCCAACGCGGAGGCGGTGGAGCTGGCGGTCAGATGCGACAACCCGGGGGGAACCAGAATGGCACTGTCGATAACGTTGAAGTCGTGACTCAGTTGATGGCCCGGATGGATCAAAACCGAGATGGAATGATCTCACGAAATGAAGTTCCCTCTCAATTTCTGCCGCGAATGACGGGAGCGGATCAAAACAACGACGGAGTTGTGAATCGACAGGAACAGATGGCTGTGATAGATCGCGCAAGAATTCTTAGCGGCCGTCCCAATATCACAGGAATCGGTCTCACTGCAGATATATTCACAATGTTAGATCAAAACAAAGATACGACAATCAGCAGAGTCGAGACACCCCGGCAGTTACAACGTCTCTTCCAGGCCCTTGATTCAAACAAGGACGGTCAAATTAATGAAGAAGAACAGAAAGCCGCCCTCTATCGTATCAAACTCAGACTGAATCCCGAAAAACCAAAGGACCGGGAGTCTGCGTCTAAAGTTCAGACAGAATAATCAGATCAAAATGCTAGAGAGGCATCGGTGCCAGGAATCGACAAAAGACTTTCATGGTGTACTCCTTGGGGCGACTGGGCTTTCGAGTTCCGAGTTCGTGTTGTCCAGTTTGCTTAACCAGTCAATAGTTGATTCCTGGCATTCTTATTTTTTGATTCTTTCCTGCAGCATCACTTCCACAACAATGATACCGCGACCTGGAACGCGCACACTGAATTGAGATCCTTCAGGGTGAATTGCCACGCTGGGGAAACTCGTGAGCACTTTCACCGACTCAACCGGCTTTCCGATATCGATTCGGGGGCGTACATAATTGTGCGAACGATTTTTGATCGCGATGCGAATACGCCCGTTGTCTTGCTCCACAGGCATGAGCGCCACAGCGTCATCTTCTGAAGTCACTGTGATAGCCTGAGATACGTTTTGTAACGTATTTGCGCAGGCTTTCACGAAACTCCGGGATACCTTGCGATACGTCAAGTGGGTCCAGTAGCTTCTTGGAGCAGTCATAGTCGAAAATTCACCAAGTGGCGTTTCTTCCTCATCCCTGACCATTTTCACAATACCTTTTTTCACCGCGTTTTTTACTGTATCTGATTTTGTGTGATAGACGCCACACCATAATTCATCTGGTGGATAAACATCATGAAACTCGAAATCTGCTTTGGGAAGTGCCCCAACTTTTCGCCCGATGAGTACGACAGGGCCTCCGCGATATTTCATTATCTGAGCGAGTTCTGCTGGAGGAAAGAGATGCGGATTGGGTACCAGGATGGCTCCGTGGGCCTTTTCTAACGAATTGACATTAACGGTTGACTGAATCGTGGCGCCAGCGCCCATGATCTGATAGAGGAGTCGATGGGTATCCCAGGTGCGCGTTTTAATAAAATCTGTCATTTGGGCGCGATACGCTGCGTCAGACCAGACTACGGTGGCACCGTTTGTGCGTTTTGGAGGGAGAGAAAATGCAAGGTCCCAACGTTGCTCCAACCAATTCCACTCCTCGCGGCTCAAGCCATCGCCGAGACATACCAGAAAACCGTCTCCACTTGGTTGCAGCTTACCATCGGAGCGCATGTGAAAAACATTTGGCAGCGCATAAATCTCGCGTTCCAGTACTGTCGGATGGTGATGAATGGCATCCCATTGTTCGACCACATCATGCACGGTTTGTAAATAGATCAGACGAGTGTTCGGCACACAAGCGCGTATCAGCATGAGCATTGACAGAAAGTCGTCATGCCGATCGGTTCCTGACAGACGTGGATCCATAGCCAGACTCGCTGCGACGGTCTCGACGATGATTCCATCCACGCCTGTGGCGGCGATGCGTTGGTAGTCGATCCCATACCGGTATAATGATTCAAATGGCGCCCTGCCCCATGCGGAATTAATCACCGCTTTCTTTTTTTGGGCATGTAAGGCTGTGACCATTGTAGACCAGAAACGAGCCCAACGCTGGGCATAGAATTCGCTCCATTCCGCTCGTTTGTGCTTTAGAATCCAGTCTCCACGTGCGGTTAGCCTGGGAACATCATGGCCACATTTCTGAGTAACTACTTCGGGCAAGTTCAGTCCCGGTGTCTTTGCAAACTGATCGATCATATCATCTGAAAACGATGTATTATGGATAGAACCTGATAACGGACCAAATCCATCCGCACCGTGCCAGCCATCAAATCCGTAGTCTGAGAGTGTCCTGACCATTTGTTTGGCGAAATAGTCCTCGAAATACGAACCGTCATTCAATCGGGAAAGACAATTCAACGCCCAGACTTTCCCATGCTTTTTCCAGACATGCAGGACTTCAAGATGATCACTGATCCACTCTCGATGCTCACTGTCGCGAGTGTACTTTGAAAACGAACTGAGATACACCTGCACGCCACGCTTCTGTAAATTCTGAATTAACGAGCGCAGTTGATGATTGGTCCAGTCCTGGCGTTTGCGTTCGCGATTAAATTCGTGCCCTTCGCGTGAACAATATTCTTTAGGTAAACCAACTTCTTTATCAATCCCGGCATGCGAAAGTACAAAGTCTGGAGAACCAATGAGCAGACAAATTGCTTTCGGCGTAAAACCGGTCGCCTTGAGATACTGATTAACGCCGAAGTCAGACTGCTGATTATCAAAGGCAATTAACTCAGTCCAGATCCACCGTTCGTGTTTGCGAAGTGATTCGACCGGTTCTGCAGAAGAAAGCAGTCCGGGTGTGAAGATAAACCAGCCGACAGTGAAGACCAGAATAATTAAACGGGAAATTTGCTGTCGCATGAAATCGTCCTTTGAATGGTTTAACTGCTGGATCGTAGACATCTGTATAAAAATTATTATTCTTGAAACTGCTTTTGGACCGCTGGTTTTGTCACTTTGCCCATTGCATTGCGGGGCAACTGTTCGAGGGTCATTATGCGTCTGGGAATCTTGTAAGAAGAGAGACGATCCTGGCACCACGCCTGAAGTTCTTCGAGACTAAGCTGTGTTTCAGGCTGCATTACAGTCGCAATGGCAACCACTTCCCCCCAGGTCTCATCTGGTATTCCGACAATGACGCATTCACAGATATCGGGGTGATCCAGAATCGTTGATTCGATCTCGAGCGCTGAGAGCTTATAGCCCCCACTTTTAATGATATCAACGCTACTGCGACCCATGATGCGAAAGTATCCTTGTTCCAGTACTGCGATGTCGCCGGTACAGAACCAGCCATCCTGAAATGACTCCTGCGTTGCTTCCGGCCGATTCCAGTACTCAAGAAAGACATTGGGGCCGCGGACTTGAATTTCACCACTCTCGTTTTCAGCGGCTATCTCTTCCCCCTTCTCTGACAAAAGTCTGACCTCAACTCCAGGCAACGGCTGTCCCACATAACCCGGACGTCTTTCCCCCTCATACGGATTGGAAAGTGCCATTCCAATTTCCGTCATCCCATATCGTTCCAGCAAACTTTGACCCGACAATCTCTTCCAATGTTCATAAACCTGCGCAGGCAAAGCAGCAGAACCGGAAACCATGAGACGCATTTTTGTAAAGCCTTCCAGAACCTTCGAACGTTTGGGTTCAGGCATTGATTCGAGTGCCTGGATCATTTTGATGTAAATCGTAGGAACTGCCATAAAAACGGTAAAGGCCCGGGCACCGACTCTACTGAAAATAGAATCCAGATCGAATCGAGGAAACGACTCGATCTCTGCCCCCGTCCACAATGCACATGCAACGATGTTGATGACACCGTGAATATGATACAACGGCAGAAACAGTGGAATCCGATCATGGGACTGCCATTCCCAGGCTTCGACGAGCGATTCAATCTGTGCTTGAATCGTGTTGTGAGTTGTGACGACTCCCTTGGGTTGACTGGTTGTCCCGCTGGTATACAGGATCATCGCGCGACGTGAAGGATCAATTTCCGGTAAATGGTTTTCTGATGCGGTCTGGATATCCTCCACAACGATGATTCGCAAATTAAGTCGATCACACAGTGCGGTTATCTGTTCTTCGTACTCGCGTGTCGTGACAACGAATGTCGCTTCGGAATTACCAAGAGTATACTCCAGCTCTTTTTCCGTGGCAAAATGGCTTAACGGAATAGCAACTCCACCTGCACGCCAGATTCCCCATTGCACCGTGAGATAGTCAATCAGGTGAGGTGCGAGAAAAGCGACGCATTTCTCTTTCAGATCGTCTTGCGAATCGAGAAAACAGGCAGCCGCACTTGCAGATCGTTCAAGCAGATCGTAATAGGTCAACCGTTGGTCGGCACTCCTAACTGCAATAGAATCATCATGTGAAATGGCACGATCAATGATTGGTAATTGTTTCATCATTTGTTCCCTGTCACCGTGAATCCATTTTATATTCTACAGTTTTTTTAAATATCATGCCTTATCCAACAATGATATTCATTACAACAAAGATTACAGAAGGCCCGAGCAGGCATCCCAGACCGGTATAAAAAGTAGCTGCCATGGCCCCATAGGGAACAAGACGTTCATCCGTTGCTGCCAACCCTCCTGCGACTCCGCTTGTTGTTCCCATCAGTCCACCAAAAATCATTGCGGAGCGTGGGTTGTCGAGACCGATGCTTTTTGCCACAAAAGGTGTCATAATCATGACTAGAATGGATTTGACCAATCCAGCGGCCACACTTAAAGCAATGATTTCACTTGAGGCCCCGAGAGCGGAACCCGTTACCGGTCCCACAATGTATGTCGCGGCTCCCCCACCAATGGTTGTCATGCTGACAGCGTCTCGATAGCCGAAGGCATAGGCGACCAGTGCACCGACAAAAAATGAAAGGAGTACTCCCGCCAGCAGAGCGACAACACCACTCAAACCGGTTTTCGTAAATTCATTCAGGCGCACTCCAAATGCGGTTGCCACGATGGCCAAATCTCGCAACATGGCTCCCCCCATCAGACCAATTCCTGAAAGGCATGCGATATCCGCGATACCCTTCTCGCCTCCTGTAATAGCACCACCTGCATAGGCGAGTAGAAGTCCGAAGAGGATGGCAATCGCCGAGCCATGTATGCGACCCTTTGTGATTCGACTTGAAATGAGATAGGAAACCCACACCATGATACCCACCAGTGAAAATGCCGTCACCAGTGAGTATTTTGACAAGACCGATTCCAATGATTCCCAGATTTCCATCATTCTTCGCCGCCATCGGAATTAGTCTGTTCGACAGGGTCGAAGTCCGCAGATCCAAGTCGACTGATTAAAGGAACCAATGCAAAGCTGATGGCAACCACGAGGGCACCTGCAATGATGGCGGCAGGACCACCGGTAATGGCGGCTCGTACGTTTTGACTGGCGGCCATGGCTACGACAATCGGAATATAGATTGAACTCCAGAACAGAATTCCATTTCGTGATGGTTGCGGCATATGGCCTGACTGGTGCAATTTTTCTGCAACGACAATCAGCATCAACATGGCAATTCCCACGCCACCGACGTTTGCATCAATGCCAATTACGATTCCCAAGAGTTTTCCCAATAAAAGCCCCGTCAATAAACAAATCGAAAGCAGAGCCGTTCCGTATATCGCCATACCTGTTCCTAACCATTGTCATTCAATTTAATACAACTCATGAGTCTGACAGTTTGAGAGGAACTTAGATTACTCTCGTTTGATACTACCTGATCTGAGACTGCGCCGAAGTGCCCCAACGGCCCATCAATCATCATAGTCACTATCTTATGCAATGACTTGATTGAGTGCGATACTCACGTAAACTTAATTCTCAATCGTGCTCACCTGGGAGTAACCAGCTTTTATTTGATCGACTATTGATCTTCATTGATACAAAAGCAATAGGCGATGACTTAGCATAACAAACGAGCAGAGGTAAATTCGTTGACCTGTTTTCCAGATTGGAGAACAGTTTCGACAATATCTGCGCCAATCAGTTGGCAGTCCGGATGAGAGCGCAGTAAAGCTCTGAGATACGATAGAGCCTGAAAGGCCTCCCCAATGAACTAGTACCGGACAGATCCGCACACCATACCGAAAAAGAGGATCTTTCCAGTTTGTTCCTAAGCGATGATTGGCAATTTTTTAATAGGGGCCACTTGCTGTAACCAATTTCGAGGTCTACCTCCAATTGTATTGAAGATTCGTAACCTTGAGAAAATCGCTCATAAAGACCTTATGAAATTAAACCTCGTGAGAAAAATTCTTCGAAATAGGTCGAAACCATCGACAATTCAGGAGGTTCACAACGGAAAGCGATGTGCCCATCCGGCCGTATGACAAATAGAGTTGGATCAATGACACCGAATCGTGCGTGAGCATCGCCGTCGACGTCATGCAAGCATTTATCTAAAATTGGCGAATCCGTAAATGTATCCGGAGGTGGGACAGTGGAGATAATCCAAAATGTACCGACTGATTGCATGATTGTTTCAAATTCGTCTCGTTCGGGAAGCTTCCATTGATCCGCTACCATCCATAACAGAACATGGCCTGCTGACTGAACGAGTTGATTGAGCCGAGTTTCTTCATTATTTCCAATTTCATAAAGTGGGCCGGCGTCAGGAATCCGATCACCGGGAAGTAAACCTATCCACGCTTTTTTCGCTTCGTCACCTTCAGCATGATAGCCTTTTACAATGGGGCTGTCGCGATAATGAAAGTCTAATTCGGATTCGGCACGTGCAATCTGATTTTGTCCGCGTGAAGAATAAAGCATGGCACAAAAAGTACGCTTCACTCTTTCGACCGCCGCTCGTTCGTTGGGAATATCGCGAAGGGCTTCTGCTGCATCACCACTGGCTCCTACTGCGGCAGCCACCGGTCGACGCTCGTGTTCGTAACTGTCGAGCAATCTCCCTGATGCATTCCCGCTTGCGACAAGTGCCAGCTTCCAACCTAAATTGAACGCGTCTTGAATTCCCATATTCATGCCATGACCTTCAATGGGACTGCATGCATGCGCGGCATCACCAGACAGCAACACACGGCCTGATCTGTAATGTGCACTCAATTGGTAATGTGCGTGGTATAACATCGGTTTATCTGGATCGACCAGGGAGGCACCGGCGGAAAGTAAATTGAGCCCCCGGTTAATACTGGCAAGAATCTCTTCGGGTTCAGTACCATCTTCAGCACGAAAATATATACGCCAGCGTCCTGCTGAAAGTGGAACGGGGTTTAATACGGGATTTTCAAGCTGAATAGCCGCCATATCCTTTGCATGCTTCCAATTTTGCAAATGCCCGTCAATTACTCCCCATTGCACTGGATAGCGATGCCCGGCGACGTCGATCCCAATTGCTTCGCGAACCTTACTGTGTATGCCATCCGCGCCTACTAACCATTCAGATGTGACAGTGTGCTGAGTTCCATCGGTGGCGCGCAAGCATGCTGTTACAGTTGCATCATTTTGTTCCAGCCTGCTTAGTTCCCAGCCTCGTGTTACTGATCCTCCGAGTTGCATCAGTCGATCAGTCAGAATCTCCTCTGTTTCATTCTCAGATAGATTGAGATCATAGGGATGCCGGCAGTCTAAACTATCAAATAACACTTGCGCGATTTGCTCTCCGTACGCGAAGAGATTAAATCCACGCATAATTTGACCACGATTACGAAAGTGATCCAGAATCTGCATCGATTCGAAGATTTCCAGCGACCTGCTATGAATGACCGTGGCCCTGTCTAACGGGAGCGGGTTAGGCCGTTTGTCAATCAACAGGCAATCGATCTTTCTTCGGGCCAGTTCGATAGCCAGTGACAAGCCGGTAGGACCTGCCCCGACAATTAAAACAGGGGATTTTTGGGGAAGATCGGTTTTTGTTTTCACAATTTGAAACTCCGGTCGGATTAAATCGACAGTTCAATGCGTCAAGATTCGACTAATAGATTAACTGACTCTTTGAGTGAGGCAAGTGTATATACAATTCGAAGTATTGACATTGATTAAGTCTATTTTATCAGCTCACAATAGATATAGGACCGCTTTTTTACTTCTGTCCCTGTTATATATCTACACTAGAATACAAGTCGAGTCTTCTTTAATATGAGATTATCACAATTACGTTGCCCACACATCGAGAATCTGGGAGCCCCCGCAGATGAAGGTTGCCTCTATAAAATATCGTTTATTTGCTTTCTGGCTAATTACTTGTTTGCTTGGGTCACTTATCCAATCTGTTAACGCGCAACAACAGCCGACGAGTCAATTGGAACAACAACTCACACAGGCGAATATCGGACAACTGGTAGAGGAAACCCATCGACGTGGGGATCCAAAACGGGGTGCCCTGGTCTTTTACAAGTCGGTTGCTGCTTGTATTAAATGCCACGATAGCGGTAAGGGTGCATCTCCTCTGGGGCCTGATCTAACGAAAGCAGAGAAAACACTCACCGATGAATATCTCGTCGAATCGATTCTTTCACCTTCAAAAAAGATTAAAAAGGGATTCGAGACAGTCACGATTGTCACTACCGACGGAAAGCTGGTTTCCGGTCTAGTGGCCGAGGATCGAAACGATGCACTCGTCTTACGTGATGCGGCGAATTTGGAAAAAGAAATCGTTTTACAAAAGAAAGACATTGACGAAAAAACACTTGGCAAGAAATCAATGATGCCCGAAGGACTGGTGGCCACGTTAAACAATCAGGGAGAGTTCTATGATCTGGCCAGTTATGTTTTTGAAATCGCGCGAGGCGGTCCGCAGCGCGCTGCGGAACTGAAGCCGTCGGCTGAAACGTTGATTGTGAAGGACGATACCAAAAATCTGGATCATGCAGGAATTCTGCGTCGATTGAACCAACGGGATTTTGAATCAGGGAAACGTATTTTTCAAGGACTGTGCAAGAACTGTCACGGCGTGGATGGCAACAAGCCGTCTCTTCCCACAGCCCGCGCGTTTGGCTCTCAGCCTCTGAAATTTGGAGCAGATCCCTACAAAATGTTTCTCACGCTCTCAAAAGGGAATGGCTTAATGGGGCCAATGCAGCACCTGAGCCCCAAAGAGCGTTATCAGGTTGTACATTTTATCCGTGAAGAATTCATGAAACCCAACAATCCGACTTATGCGATTGTGACGCCCGAATATTTGAAAGGCCTGCCGAAAGGAACCGAGTCGGGTGAATTCGATCTCAACATCGAACGCGATTTTGGACCGGCATTGGCTTCACAGCTGGGGTGGATCACGACCAGTGCCTTAACCATCAAACTAGGGGACAGGACAACCATTTCGTATGATCTGCACACGATGAATCAGACAGGGGTCTGGATCAATGGTTTTCTCAATTTAAAAGCGACTCAACATATTCGTGGCCGGGGTGAAGGCGTGCCTCAACCAGAGGGAAAGGTTCTGGAAGGCCTGGCAGGATGGCAATGGGGACATGATGGGACGCTGGATTATTCGCGAAAAGATTTACTTCCTCGCGGACCACTCCCCAAAAAATGGTTCAACTACAAAGGTCACTATCTGCATGGCAAACAACTGATACTCTCTTATGAAATTGATGGCCGTAAGATTCTTGAATTACCTCAGGTAATTGACGGAAAATTTGCAGTGCGTCATACATTACGTATCGAGCCCGGAAAAGCATTGATTCTCGCAACGGCAACGCCCTCAGACACACAATCGAGCTTTACTGGTGTAATTTCTCTCGACAAAAACGTTCCCGGTAGAAGACAAGGGCCCGCTACCAATTCGATCGCTCTGAGCGGCCGACGAACAAAAGAATTATTTCAGACAAAGGCAACCCCTCTCGATTCCTTTACCGCATCGTCGGTCATCGGCGATACAAGCGGGATGACATGGAAGCCCGATGATCAACAACGTCTCGTTTTGAATATTCCCGCTGATGACAAACCAAGATTAATCGATATCATCTGTTTCGCAGGAACTGAGAAAACGGATATCAAAACTCTAGCGACTCTGGTAAAACAATTTAAAAGCGAAAAAATTGTCGATCCTAAATCATTGATCAAGGGTGGATCATCCAACTGGCCTGAAACGTTCAAAACCGTGGGCTACCCAGGATTGGAACATGGTGCGTATGCTCTGGATACGATTACCATACCCGAATCGACGCCGTGGAATACATGGTTTCGTACCTCGGCTCTTGATTTCTTTCCCGATGGTCGCATGGTTGTCTCCACGCATGGGGGGGACATCTGGATTGTTTCCGGAATTGACAAAGACCTGTTGAATCTGAAATGGAAGCGCTTTGCTGGCGGACTGTATGAACCCTTTGGTGTGAAGGTTGTGGATGGTTTGATTTATGTGACCTGCAAAGATCGTTTGACGCGTCTGCATGATCTCAATAACGATGGTGAAGCCGACTTCTATGAAAGTTTTTGGGCGGATACCGATGTCTCTCGTTTTTTTCATGCGTTCAATTTTGATTTGCACACCGATACCGCGGGCAACTTTTATTATGCGAAATGTGGTCAATATACCAGTTATGCTTTGCCTGGTTCCGTCATGAAAATATCGCCGGACGGAAAAACGAGCGAAGTGTACTGTACCGGGTTCCGGACTCCTAATGGCATGGGTATTCTGCCAGACAGCCGTTTAACCGTCAGTGATAATCAGGGCAGCTGGATGCCGGCTTCCAAAATTAGTCTGGTGAAAAAGGGTGGTTTTTATGGGTATGTGCAAACACACTCGGGTGGAAAAAACTGGGCACCGGACGGCGGTCGCATTGATCATACAAAAGTGGTGCCGCCGAAATCGTTTGATCAACCTCTGATCTGGATGCCGCAACATGTAGATAATTCAGCCGGAGGTCAATTGTGGATTGATGATCCGCGCTGGGGTCCGCTTTCGGGTCGGTTACTGCACACCAGCTTTGGAAAAGGCTGGATGTTTTATCTGATGTTGCAGGAATTCGACGAAATCAATCAGGCAGCGATTATCAAACTGCCCTTCGATTTCAGTGCGGGAATTCAGAGAGCACGTGTGAACCCGGCCGACGGTCAGGTTTATGCGGTCGGCCTGGATGGCTGGAATGGCGGGGGCCGACTGGGACTCCGCGATCAGGGCGTGCAACGCCTGCGTTATACCGGCAAACCGCTTTCCATGGTCACGGATTGTCAGGTAGAACCAGAAGGCTTGCGGCTACGGTTTAACTTTCCTTTGGATCCAACTTCAGCTGCGGATTTGAAGTCATATGTCGCCGACCATTGGAACTACCACTGGCGGGCCTCATATGGGTCGGACATGTTTTCTCCTACAACGGACCAACCGGGGAAAGACAAATTGAACATCATCAAAGCCACTCTGGCCAAGGATGGTAAAAGTGTGAAGTTGACGGTTCCCCATCTCAAGCCCGTGAATCAGGTTCATTTAAAGCTCGACCTGAAAGACGCTCAAGGGAACCCCTTTCGCGAAGAGATCTATTGGACGATTAATGGCATTCCGAACGGTGAGTGATTTTTTTCTACGCTTCAGGAATTCTCTTCATCTAATAACTCATCGAATTTTTGCCAGTTTATCACTTGAATAAGAAACGCCCAGTTTCTGGTAGCGGCGAGACAGGTTCCTATTGTGATTAACCATATCCCACTAGCTAACCCAATAACAAACGCGGCAGTCAAAAAAGAGTCGCTCATATACATGCAATAAGCTCCAAGACCGAATAACACGCTGTTTCTTAGAAGGCATGGTAGACTATTTATCAAAAGACTGCTGAAAGTAGGTGGATTATCTTCAAAGCTTCGAAACAAATTCAATAATTTTCGTTGTTTGTTACTTAGTGACATCAAGCTACCCTGTCATGAAAAAGCGAAAGATCCATTTGTCTGACGTGATAAAATATTAGCACTGTTTTGAAGAAGTATCATCCATATCCTTGGGGAATTCACTATTTATCATTTGAGAATTCCCAGTAGCAACTCCGCCAGATCGCACCAAGAGGTGTTTTTATTGACCTCATTCCTTTTTAAGTGCTGATTTTTTCTACCACGAAAGACACGAAAATCACGAAATTTCAGAAAGCCAATTAAATTTGTAAGCTATCGACCAAATTTCGAAAAAATCTGTTCTGCATGTGATCCCATTGCGGGCCGTTTGCGTTCTTGAATGAAAGGCTATTCTTCACAATCATTCTCAACTGGTATGAGGCATTGAGTTACTGTGAATACTGATGGTACAAGCTCAACAGAAATCACTGAATCCGACGGTGTCGACATCGTGGTTCGCCCGCATAAAAGTCTTCGTAACGGATATATCTTTGGTGTTTTCTTCTTTGCCCTGCTTGGAATTGGTTCAACTTCCTTTATGTGGTTTGCGGCACAGCCGTCCCAGAAGCTTTATGCAGTCTTGGTCTTTGGTGTGATGTGGTCATTATTACCTGGACTATTCATTTGGGAGGTTCTAGTTTGCCATTTTACATCGATTACGATCCGAAATGGAACCGCGATTCTACAGAGTGTGTTTTCATGCAAGGAACTCGAACTGTCAAACATAACACAGGCGCAATGGAAATTGATCTCACACGGTGCCCTGAGCTTAGAGACAGCAACCGAAAGAGGAACGTTTGGCCTGAGACACTTAACACTAGAAGAGCGGCTTTGGCTGATTCAGTTCTTTAGAAATCACTTACCCGAATCGATCCAGCAGAACTGGGATCTTTTCTGCCTGAAAATCGCTCTTCCTTTACGCGAACCTAAGTCAGAAGTGATTCGAGATCCTGGTCCCGATGAAATATTAGTGACACGCAAACGTTATGATCGGCTCGGTATTCCTCTCATTATCATCTCAATTATCTGTGGCGTTCTAACAGCTTGGTATTTTCAATATCCCAAATATTTATCGTTTCCAGTTATTCTAATTTTATTCTGGGTGTTGCTACGTTACTCGGTCCCCTAGGAGGGTATGGTCTCATCGCGAATCAGTGCAGACAAAGAGTATATGCAGATACTGTTTTTCCTCGCCTGGTGGAGCGGAGCGGGCTTAGTCGGTTTTATCGCATTCGTGCTAGCAGACCTACCCCATACATTACCTTTCGGCGTGGGCTGGTGTATGACTTTTTTATGGATTTCCGTCGGTTGGTGGAAAGTCTATCAATCAAATCGTGATCAGCACAAAAGGGATCTGGAAAAAGCGAAAGAGGCTGCACAGCAGTGGAAAGACTGTCCGTAATGTTCAAGACACAGATTTTTTCTTGTCCATCCTTTTGAAAAGGTCAGAGTTGCTGTGAACACGAATGAAATTACTTCTTCTGAACTGATAGAGTGTGAGAGTAACCCGCGTGTCTTTCGGATCAAGAAAAGCTATCGCAATCAGGGAATATTAATTCTGATTTTCTTTCTATTCGCTGGCATTGGCTCTGCATACGGAATATGGATTGAATCGCTGCCTGACCGAAGATTATATGGTGTGTTATTTTTCGGTTTATTTTTTTCATTCTTGTCTGTTGGTTCTCTCTGGATGATACTGGGATTCAAATTCGGATCTTTGACTTTTCAAAATAATTCTATCATTCAACAAGGTGTGATTTTCAGGAAAGAGATCGACTTGTCGAGTCTGTATCAGATCCGCTGGGGTCTAAGTCAAGGCGGAAGCATTACCTTAAAAAGTTTGAACAAAAAGATTTCAATCAATCTGGACAATTATGAACGAAACGAACGACTGTGGTTAATTCGTTATTTCCAGAGTGCCTTACCTGAAGAATCTCAGAATCACTGGGATCTATTCTGCTATAAAATTGCTATTCCAGTTCGCGACTACAACCCTGAAGAAATTCGTACTCCTGGCCCCGGTGAAATATTGATAACACGTCAACGCTGGTCCCTGATTTTCATCCCTCTCATTTTAGTGTCTACCATAGTATTAATTGTCGCAGCATGGGTGTTGCAGACACCCCGTTTACTGTTTGCTCCCATCCAATTCATCCTATTGTGGCTGGTTTTCTATTACAACATTCCGAAGCAAGGAATGGTCGGCCGTCGAATCAGTGCAGACACAGATCTCAAGCAGATGCTGATCTTTCTTTTTTGTTGGGGTGCGTTGGGTTTAATCGGCATTATCATTCTCAAAATAATAGACTTTCCAGAACCACAGAATACGATCTCCAATGTTTGTCTGATGTGTATTTGGTTCACCATTCTTTTAATAATAGTCAGTAAATTAGATCGTAACAGTCATAAGCGGAATTTGAAAAAGGTGAAAGCAGCAGTGGAAAAATGGAACCCTGAGGTGGATCCCCAGACAGAAGACTAAGAATTTTCTGAGACTTTGAATGATTCGAAAATCAATCAACTTGTCTTCCAGGCGCGACGATAGGCGCGTGTGATGGTGCCTGATACAATCTTTGATCAGCTGCCTCTGAGAGTTTAAGACTCTCACCAAAAACAGATTCAGTCGAAAGCTTATCCGATTTAGCCCTCCTGAGGATCTACACCAATGCGATTAAACGCCCTGCCACTGGGACTGCTATTGTTGTTCTATTCGTCTGCTCTTGCTCAAGACAAGACGACGCCTGAATCCGTGCCCCAAACACGGGTCATCTTTTACGCGATGGGCGATGTGCCTTACGTGCCAAAGGAAGATACTTTGCTTCCCCAACAGGTTGCGGAGCTGCCCAAAGACGCTGAATTTGTGATCCATGTGGGTGATATCAAAGGAGGCAAGGCTGCTTGTGATGAAGCCGTCTACCAAAAGGTCTCTGGCATGTTGAGTCAATCTCAGGCGCCTGTCTTTATCATTCCCGGTGACAATGAATGGAATGACTGCACGAATCCCGACCAGGCCTGGAAATTTTGGGATCAATATTTCATGCGCTTTGATCGTCGCTGGCGACATACCCTGCCTGTTTTCAGACAGCTGGAACGGGAAGAGAATTTTTCCTTTGTTAAAGGGGGCGTGCTATTTGTCGGGATCAACATCGTCGGTGGTCTTGTCCATGAACCGGCAGAATGGAAACAACGACATGCGGACGATCTGGATTGGGTGCGTCGCAATCTGCGCCGCTATGGAAATAATGTCACTAGTCTGGTCCTTTTCGGACATGCGAAACCAATTGCAGCGCACAATGACTTTTTCGGCCCCTTCAGTCAAGATGCGATTAAATTCCAAAAGCCGATCCTGTATCTTCACGGCGATGGACACAAGTGGATTTACGACCGCCCTTTTGAAGCGAAGAACATTTTGCGCATCCAGGTCGATCAGGGTGGTATCGCTCCGCCGTTAAAGATTGCCGTCAGCGATCATCAGACCAATCCCTTCCAGCTGGATCGACGTAACGACAAACCGGCGAACTAACTGGCGCTGTCAGAATATTTCTGAACATATTCAAAAGATACCTTGACTTCCATACTATGCCACACATAGTATAGGAATAGATGAGATATCGGTGACCCTGGTCTGTCGAGGAGATAGCACATGCGAGCAGAACGTGAACTGATGCGAGGCGCCGGCCCGGTGGCTGTACTCAAGCTTCTGGAAGAGGGCGCGAAATACGGATACGAACTTGTGGAAGCCTTGTCAGAACAGACCAATGGGGTACTCGACATGGGCCAGTCCACGCTTTATCCCCTGCTCTACAATCTGCAATCACAGGGGCTGATTCGTCCCCATTGGAAAGAATCCGAAAATGGGCGAAAGCGAAAATATTATTCTCTGACAGCCAAAGGCAAGAAACGCCTTGCCAGTGATACGGCTCAGTGGCGGGCTGTCGCAACGGCCATGCAGGGCCTGGGGATTCTCACGCAATCGCCTCCCAAGCTGAGAGGAGGTGAAGCTTGAACGCTACGACTCCCTCCCCCAGCAGATGGCGTAAAGTACTGCAGACACCGGTTTCTGAGTTGCTCCGCGGACGAATTACCGGCCATCAAAACCCGGTGAAATATCTGGACACTTCAAATTTACCCGAAAGTATCGTCGAAGCCATTGCTGCAGTCACCACACATTTCAGTGGATCTCGACAAACAAAAATAACCCGAAAGCTCGCCAATTCCTGCAAAACCTTCCTGCAGGAAGGTCGTCACGAAGCACAACTTGTTGCAAAACTCAGCGAGCCGGAAAGTATATCCTCTCTGATTCGCTTGACTCGAAAAACAGACTGGGTTCTGACTTCGCCTGTGCCCGCCCTATTGTGGCCGACCGTTGAAACGTTAGTGGGAAAAACACCGGTTCGAACGAGGGCTGCCCGCAAAATGTTCTATCGTGTATCCCGAAGCATTCAATGGCAGTTGGAAGCAGGACAGACTCCAGACGAATTGACGGCCAAGTATAGTGAGACAATCAGCCTTGGTGGTTTGCTGTATGAGACGCATTCGCCAGGACTACTATTGGATTACAAACTCCCGAGAACGTCGCCTCTGTCGTGCTTGATGTGATTCACAAGACACGTTTACGACCCGCTGAGAAACTGGATACAGCGCGCGAACTCTGCGCGCACTTTGCTGATGGTCTGGCGAAAGGGAACTCGCCGGACGAGATGATCAAATCGTTTGGATCTCCCGCAAAGTCTGCACGCCTGATACGCCGAGCGTGTATTCGTAACCGCTCATTCATCTGGCATGCCTGGAGACGAACCTGGCAGGCGACAGCTGTGATCTCGACCATTGTATTCGTACTGTGGACCGTTTTGGCTGTACGTTTTTTGTCTGCAACGCCCACGATCACCTTCGATATTATTCAAGAGGCTGACGATCAAAGCCGCTCCATCCCGAAGCAGGAACGTGCATGGCCTCTATACCGCAAAGCGTTGATCATTCTCAATAAGAATCAAGAAATCCCTAATTCACCCATAAAATCACACAGAATTAGCGAGGGTCTACACAAGGGACCGGAGAGCATATATTGGACAGAAGCGAAAGCCTATCTTGCTAAGCACGCGGATGTCATCAACCTGTTTGTGGAAGCATCAAAACGTCCGAATCTGGGTTTCATCAATCGCGATCCGGAGAATCGTGAGTGGCTGGAAAGCGATGGCCATGGGAAAGATTACATACTGAATCCTCCCGATCGGGTTGGTGTCGAGATTCTTTTGCCACAGACACAGAATCTGGCTTCAGTGGGATCACTGCTGACGCCAGCCAGCCATCTCGCAGTAGAAGAGGGAGACAGCAAGCGATGTTTACAACTTCTGCTCGCAGGCCTTGCTGTAGCAGAACATTACAGACAATCGGGTCCTCACGCCATCTGTCAGATTTGGGCCAATAGACTTACTGGGACTATCGCACAAGACGCCGCGAGTCTCGTCATTGAGCAACCTGATTTTTTCAATGATGAACAACTCGCGACACTTTTCCAGAAAATTTCAGCAACACAGATCAAAGCACCCAACTTCAGGCAAAATGAAAGAATACTCAAGGACTATGTGCAAAAAATCTATACCAATGATGGAACAGGAAACGGTCGATTCGCCGCTGATGGTTTTCCGATATTGCAACGCATGAATCAAATGATCAATAGCGATCTTAAATATTTACTGCTAGAGGTATTCCCTGAATTTTCTGAATATCGAAACGCAAAAAGTTCTGATAGACCAGCGAATACAACGACACAGTTGCTGGCAGCGCCCGTGGCTGCAATGTTTGCAGATCGAAAGGAACTCCAGAACAAACTGCTCTCTCTGAATGAGTTGCTGTGGAAGCAACGATCGACAGTCACGACATCCAAAGTGATCACAGATTCCGAGTATCTGACCGAGTATCGACGACTTTTAGATTCACCGAGTCTACGACTGAAGTATCTGCCGGCACTGCTCATAATGCCTTATGAGCAGTCTGCAACCTATTGGTTTCAGTCACCGAAACATCAGGTTCAACGTGATGCGGCTTTGGTAATCATCGCAGCCGAACGCTATCGGCGACAGCATGGACGGTTCCCGAAAACGGCGGAAGAACTTGTTCCGAAATTTTGTCCGTAGTGCCCCTTGATCCATTTACTGAGAAACCGCTCAAGTATTTGATTAGTGAGGGTCGCCCTGAGATTGACTCCTTTGGACTGAAACCACCGGAAGAAGGTGCTTGAGATTTTCAAATACAACACCCCCTGGCAATAAAGCCTGGACATGATCTCATGGACTAACCGCACTCGGGTGAAGGTTTCTGCTCACAAAGCAAATGCGTCATGGCGCGGTACTTGTTGTACCCGCACATGCTGTCGCTGCGAAATTGAAAAAAAGGTGCCAGCGACAAATGACTGTGTGGAGGTCATTTGTCGATACCTGACACCATTTTATTTCAATTGGCGTAGGCCATCCATTTTGGATTAACGACGGCCTCGGCTTCCATCAACCTGACGACTTCGTCGGCTACATCATCGCTGATTTCCAGGTGAGTACTAAAACCGACACAGGATGCGTTGATTTCGCCTAAGACATATTTGTCGGCTCCGGAATTATCGGTATCCAGGATAAAATCGATAGTCCAGATCAGTGGCAAGTCATAGTTACCCAATCGTTGCTGGATCATGGGAATATTTTTCGTAACCGATTGCACCAGGTCCGGCCATTGGTCCGGGGTTTCGTAGGTGTATTTGGCACCTGAGAACAATGTTGCAGAAAATGCGTCCGCTTCTTCTGCAGGCTTCTTATGCACGATGTTGACGACTTTATTCCGTAACATAAATACGCGAATTTCACCTTCTTTAATGCGTTCCAGGAAGGGCATATCCAGAATCATGCCCCCTTCACCGTCCAGGTATTGCACACAGAAGTCGATAAACTCGCCGAGAGGCATAATCTCGACATGGTTATCTTTGGCTTCGGTACATTTCACCTTGCATTCCAGACCAATCGATTCACTACCGTTGTCTTTGCCTTCGATAGCTTCGACGCGCCAGATGCCTTCCCCAGTAGAACCCCGGTTTTGCTTGGCGACACGAACGCCGTGAGTCAGACTTTTGGGAAATTCTGATTTGAAGGTCTCAAAGTCGTAGTAGCACCTGACATCATCGGGCACAATGTCGGTTCCTTTGAGTTTTTCTACAGCGTTCTTGGCACCGTAGTTAATCATGGCATCCGGATGAGGCAACCCGACGACCCCTTCTTTAACGAGTTCTCGAAGCATTTGAAAGTAGCCGGTTTCGTCGCGCAGATTTCCCGGATTGACGCGACTGATGTAGGCTCCTGCTTTTTCACATGTATAACGGTAAATTTCCCCGCGGTCTTCATCACGATAAAAAATGATTTCTGAAGTCCAGCCACGTTTAATAAGAGAATCAATGATCGGTTTAGAATCAGGCCGGTAACCGTAGCTTCCTTTATCGGATCCACCACTGGCTTCAAAAATAATGACATGCTGCTTCACTGCTCGTATCTCCAAAATTAGACATATAAACTTACAACGCTAGCCCGGAACAATGGTCGAGACTATCAGCCAACAAAGACATGGGGTGGGTGCGACGTGACCACTTTGGGAGTTTTACAGCGAGAGCGCGCTCAAATCTCAACAAAATCCCAAGTGGAGAGAACCACCCGAAACCTCGGAGATTTTTCGCCCTTTTAAGGTCGCTTAACCACCGAGGCTCTTAATACGGACTATTTTATCCTATTTTATTTTTTTTGGAAAGAGTCAAGCAGACCTACAACGGATATTTTTTACAGAATGTAGAATATTTTTCTGTTCCCAATGTTAAGATTTGATGAATGAATTAACTTCACTCTTGAAAAGCTATTCAAGAAACAGATCGTAGACGTCATCAGGATAAAGCCCGTCGAGTCCTGATAAAGCAATCTTGGCCTCACCCAGAGATTTGCCGTTGCAAGAGACCCGCACCAGGGCCGCCACGGGATAGACATCCCAGTCTGCATTGTTAAGAGGTAACATGTAATGCGCCAGATTGCGCGATTGCACTTGAGCGATCCTCGTTTTTTTACATCTTCCGCTGGCGACCACTGAGATGTTAAAGCAAAGATCAGTGCCACAACAACAGAGCCCATTCTATCCCTGCGTTTCATACTTGGTTTCCCTGCCTCACTCATTTGGTTTGTGCCTTCTGTTGTGACGATCATTTCATAAAGAAATCCCAGAGAAAGTAGAATATTGTATAAAATGCATAGAATAAAAACCCAGCCATGGCTAAATCGATCAGGAAAGCGATCTTCACCTTGCGTCGATTCTCTGGATTGAGTGGCGTCGAACCAAAGAAGATTGTTACTAAAATCGACAGCGAATAGACCTGCAGTGGAATGAACAGGACTCCCAGAAAAGCCGCTTTATACGCACGGTCCACCATTTCATCAAACTCTGAAACCGGTTGCTCCTCTTCACCGTCTTCTTCTTTCTCCTGATCGAAATCGTTGCCTGCTCCTTCATTCCAATCGTCGTCTTCACTCTCTGCTGTTTGCCAATCTTCTTCGGTGATGGTTACCGGCTCGTGTGCATCAAGTATCTCGAAGGCACGGTCGACATCAGACTCGGCGACTTGAACCTTAATCCCGCCGACCGCGTTACCCATATACCAGACCATGCCCACTGTTTCTGCATCTGAAAGAAAGGCACGAATGCCTTCCGCCTCAAGCTGGTTGCGAACCAGACTGGCTTCCACGGGAGTATTCAGTGTGGCGACGGTGACTAACTCATCCGACATGTTGGTTTCCTTATGGGACTCACCTGCTTCGAATCAAGCTGGATATATGGCGTCCTTCAGTTCATTCTCTGCTAAGGCACTTTGACTGTCAGATTATCATAATGGATCGACTGTTTGGGGGTGACCAGTCCGATTTTGTCTTTGGTTTCGTGGGCGATGCCCGGGGAATGTAATGAGCCGACAAGAGTGCCGTCGATAAATGCCTGCATCAAATCGCCTTTAATGCGGACATTCACGGTGTACCACTTGCCCTCTTTCAATTTCACCGGGAAGCTGGCTTCCGATTGTTTTAACAGTGCCTGCGTTTTACTGTCCAGTTTTTTGCCTGCTTTGCGTTTTTTGAAGATTTCGTTATTGAAGACTCCGGTCTTGCCGTCGCGTAGAATGACTTTGTTTCGGGAGATGATCACGCGACAAATATGTCCTGCGTGCGTCTCTTTGTAGCGATGCTGATTAAATGTCAAATTTGTCGACCTGGAACCTTCGAATTTGATATCAACTGTGAGTTCCAGATCCGAACAGGGTTCCACGCGCAGTTGATGTACGGCTGCGTGCCCGCCGTCCTTTTCTTCAATGCCCACCAGAACCCCGTCTTTGAGAACTGATGAACTCTTATAAAGCGACCACTGCCTGCCCAGTTTGGGGCTTGAAAAGTTGTCGCTGAAACGCTCGGTTTTGTAGAGATCACCCGAGAGGGGCGCTGGCTGTCCCGCCAACAGAGGCACATACGAAAACAAGATCATAAAAATTGTGAGATGAGCACGTAAAGACATCGATGAGACCTTTAGGAATGAGGAATTAAGAGACATTCAGCGGGGCGACGTTACCTCTAAAAGCAGAAGTGGTTCTTAGAAATAACGAAATCCGATTTTGATCGTCTGTCATTCTACACTTGACTTAATCGATGATGCCAGTCATTTTCGATAATAGGGATCCAACATCATATAATCCTCGCCATGTACAACCTCAGGATGCAAACATGTTCCACAAGCTGTTGATTACGTTGACTTTGATTTCTGGAATGCACGTTGACTGGGAAGTGAGCAGAGTGCATGCCGCGTCCTCACCCGCGCTGATTGTCGGGCAGCTTGTAGATGCAGTGCGATTACGGGGCACGGAAGATGTCTTTCTTCAAGGTGACTTTGCCTATCTGCCCTGTCGTGAAGGGAAGCGGCTTACTATCTGCTCGATTCAAGATCCCGCGCATCCTCAGATCGTCTCCAGTTTCACCCATCCTCAACTGGGAGAAGCTGCGGGCTTTGCCATCAATGGCGACACGATTTACCTCACATCCATGAGCACGCAACGACTGCTGGTGATTGATGTGACGGACAAGTCATCTCCGCGTCTGCTTAGTTCCGTGAAGGTCGGCGATAAAGGTGTGCTCTATAAAGCCGCCTACCGAGGTGGCTACTGCTATATTCCCAATCTGACCGAGAAGAAACTCTTCATTGTTGACGTTCACAACCCAAAACAACCAACTGTTGTGGGATCCGTTTCGGTCACTACAGAAAATGATGGCCCGTTCAGCGTGATGCTGCGCGGCGATTATGCATTGGTGGGAACCATTTTTGGGAGCCGTAATCGTTTAGCTGTGGTGAATGTGAAAGATCCTGCGCAACCACGATTAGTGACACAAGTCTTCGGACCAGACATTGGTCAGGTGAGCGGCGATGCCATCGGAAATCTTTACTATTCCGTTTACTGGAACAATAACGTATTTCTCATTTTTGACATTTCCGACCCAGGCCATCCCCGACTCCATGCCAAACTGGTTGATAAACGACTGGGCAAGCCGAACCGTTGTATTGTTTCCGGAAATCGGGCTTATCTGCCAATGGTCGAAGGCAACGGCGTTGCGGTGATCGATATTTCCAACTCCCGGCAACCCAAATTCTTGACCGCCTATCGCGATGCCGTACTGCTGAAGAAAACGTACGGCGTGGCGGTCCGTGGCAATTTGTTGTTTGTCGCGTCCCGTGAAGGGAACAGTCTGGTTATTTTAGACCGACGTGTTTTGGAAATGAAATAAACGCAATTCGCTTACGGTACCTTGGAATTATTTTCAGGCAGTGAGACTTACGGTCCGGTAGTGATCACACAATCTGGTAATACGGCATTCAGTTTAGTCACTCCTGCCTCTGTTACTTGTGTATCCTTGACATAGAGCGTGCCTAGATTCGAACATTCTTTGAGTTGCATTAGCCCAGCACCCGTAATTTGTGTGTTGCTCAAATCAAGATAATTCAGGTCCTTCAGACCTGCTAGATGGATCAAACCAGAATCAGTCACTTTAGTGCCCCGCAAGCTGAGTCGTTTCAGACTTGTAATATCCTTCAGATGTAAAAGGCCTGAATCGGTGATATTAGTTTGATCGAGCCAGAGTCGTTCTAACTCTTTGTGATTTTTCAGATGAATCAACCCGGCATCGCTGACTTGTGTATTGGGTATAAAGAGATGTTTCAGGTTTTCCAAGCCTTTCAAATGAATCAATCCAGGATCACCCACTTGTGTATCGTTAAGTTTAAGACTTCCGAGTTTTGAAAAACATTTCAGGTGTTTAAATCCAGCATCGCTGACCTGTGACTTACCAAGATTAAGACTTTCAAGATTCTTGAAGTCACTTACCCAGATCAAATCTGAGTCACTGACAGAAGTATTGTACAAATTGAGCCGCGAAATCGAGTCAAGCTTAATGAATGTATTATTCCCCCAGATGTTGAAGCGAAACCTTGAGAGAAAAGGAACCTTATTAATATCCGGTTCAATGACACCAAAACTGCCACCGAGTGCGCCAATTTTTTGAATGACTCTGTAATTATGTACCGCCGGCATGGCGATCAGCGTCAATAAAATGAGAACTGAGAGAACTCCCATTCCCCAGAACCATTTGGATCGGAGAACTTGTTTCAGGATACCGAGGGTTGAATGTTCATTGAATTGGCTCATCAAAGTGTTCGATTTCTGACCGAGTAGAATTTCCATACATATTTCATGTGATGTTCTATGGAACGTTGTTTTAACAGAAAGGGATCAAAGTTTTCGAGATTTCACTGTATCCCTGAAATCAAGCATAGCATGCCTGTTAAATGTTATTTATGGCCCAGAAATCTCTTTTTGAAGTTGCGGCCAGGATTCTGCGACGACGAAAACGCGGTCGATTTCATGGCAAATCGACTGCTGACACGTTAAGACGCTGATGAGAATTGGCCATTCCTTATTCATGAAGTGCGTTTCAAGTTCAGACTTTAGTTCTTCGAACGACTTCAACTCTTTATTTTCAGGACTGCTAACTTCGGGAGAGAGCCAGTACGGTTTATGCATCACTCTAAACAGGCGATCTTCGTTTGGATCATTCAGCCAGGAGAGTTCGGAGTGGCGAATCCAGGTTCCCCGTAAATGCGCTGCGGACATCTTCTCGGGTAGCTGAGTGGGTGGGCTCACGTGCGGATGATAAAAAATCATACCTTTCACGAATGCTTTACTCAGTGTGACTTCAGGGAAATGTTTTTTGCCGAAGGGAAGTTGATGTTCCAATAAGCGTTTGACTTTCTTTTCGAACCAATCAGAAACGTTGGGGCCGATAAAGTGGCTTCCCGTTGTGTTGACCTCTGGATAATACAGGAAGAATTTGACCGCGGTCTCCCAATGATTCAATCTGCCTGCTGCATCTTCGAAAAGAAAATCGATCTCGCCTATGGTTTGATTGCCTTCACGAATCTGCTGTTGTATTGCGACGATTTTTAAATGACCTATTTTCTCCAGCCAATACAGTACCAGTCCTTCGAAATACTGACCGACTCGAAATTTTGCATAGGGAGCCAGAAAGTTCGCCAGTTCGCGCTCATCAATAGACGGTGCGTTTTCAAAATCAGCAATTCCATTTTCTTCTTGAGGATCAACGATCAATGACGGGCTTTGGATCGCCCATTTTAAATCACGTTGAAATTGGGATACAAAAACATCTGGAGCCGGCTCTGTTTCGTGTTCATCGTGCATAGTGAAATAGTTTCTTCAGTAAGTTCGTCATTAGTAACCAATGGCGAGTCCGTCTTTGCGTGATTCGGTGGCTCCTTTGAGGACACCTTTTTCCCCGTCGATCATGATCCCCTGATACCCGCCAAACTCACCCATTGACCGAATCACATGGTGCCCTTTTTGTTCTAATTCTTTGACGACCTGATCAGTGACTCCTGATTCCACTGAGACCGTTCCCACACCTTGCGCGGGCTCTCCCGTGGGAGTGGCATCCCCGAGATGTCGTATGCGGGCGGCATCGCCGGCTGCCTGCACGTTCATTTTGAAATCAATCAGGTTGACCAGAACCTGCACATGCCCCTGAGGTTGCATATCACCGCCCATCACACCAAAACAGAACCAGGGCTGATTATTGTGTGTCACCATCGCGGGAATAATTGTATGAAAGGGTCGTTTGTGTGGTTCCAGGCGATTGAAATGAAACTCGTCTAACGCAAACAGAGCGCCCCGATTCTGCATTACAAAACCCAGATCGCCGGGCGTGACATAAGATCCAAATCCATGAAAGTTACTCTGAATCAACGAACAGCAGTTTCGATCTTTATCGACAACGGTTAAATAGACGGTATCCCCTTTTTGCAAAATGGGGTCACCGGCGGGCACATTGGCAGCCGCTTGATTAAGATTGATGCGCTGTCGTTGCCGGTTCGCATATTCTTTTGAGATCAACTCCTTCACAGGCACATTTTCGAAACTCGGGTCCGCATAAAATTTGGCACGGTCCGCATAGGCCAGTTTTTTTGCTTCCACAAACAAATGCCAATATGCGGCACTGCCCGCTCCCAATGATTCGAGGTCAAACTGCTCCAGCAGATTCAATATTTCCAGAGCCGCGATCCCCTGACCGCTGGGAGGCAGTTCCCAGACATCGTATCCACGGTAGTTGGTGGAAACTGGATCGATCCAGTCATCACGATGATCGGCCAAATCCTTCAGAGAAAAATGGCCGCCGTGCTGCTGACTGAAATCGACTATGCGTTCTGCGATCGAACCCTCATAATATTCCTGAATGCCTTTCTCTGCGATCAACTGATACGTGTGCGCCAGACGCGGATTCTGAAAGAGTTCTGCTTCACGCGGTGCATGCAAACCCTCAATCAGAAATGTCTCAGCGGAATCGGGCCAGCCTGCAAGCTTCTCAGCCGCGTTGTTCCAGTAGCCGGCGATAATCTCGGTCACCGGAAATCCTTCTTTGGCGGTCTGAATAGATGGTGTTAATAACTCCGCCAGTGATTTCGTGCCAAACCGCTTGTTTAAGGTATCCCAACCGCTGACACAGCCGGGTATTGACCAGCTTAACAACCCGTCAAAGGGAATCGATTTTAAATTCCGCTTTGCAAATTCTTCACGGGATAAACTGTGAGGACTTCGTCCGCTGGCATTCAGGCCGAACATTGCTTGCGACTTTGCATCCCAGTAAATCGCGAAGAGATCGCCGCCGATTCCACAACTCATGGGCTCAACGACGCCGAGCATGGCATTTACGGCAATGGCCGCATCCACGGCATTTCCGCCTGACTTCAGAATATCCAATCCGACCTGAGCGGCGAGGGGCTGGCTGGTGGCCACCATGCCTTGTTTCGCGACAGCTACAGAGCGACTTTGTTTCGGCTGACCATAAGGGCGATCATATCCCCCGCCCTGCTCCAGCTGTGATCGAAATTCAACCGAATCATTCACGAACGAACTCCCAGGTGATGAAAAGAAATTTGCCCTTTGTAATCCATGACAACAGTCAGGTTATCAGGTTCATGATTGTAGCAGGAACCGTTCCGTTCGCCACGCAACCGATAGACTATACATGGTATAAGCAAATGTGTGCAACGAATCTGGTAGTCCACCGGAAATCAATGTTTCTCTATAGCAGAGCATGAAAGATCCACTGACTGCTCCATTCACTCAAACACCTGCTCTTTAGATATCCCAATACCCTTAGTGAGGATTTGAACCCTCATCAATCGAAAAATAATTTCAGAAAAATTGAGAAAACTGCGAAACTATTCGAAAGTTTGAACGTTAAATCATGGGGCCTTCATATCTTCATTGACCGCGCGATCTTCTTCGCACACACATTCGGGAGAGAAACAATGACTGACAAGGAACTGATCCAATCGATCGAGAACACACTTTCGCAAATCGATCCGGATCGACGTAATTTTCTGCGCAAGATACTGCTTGGCACTGCTACCGCAGCTGCTTTACCCATGATGTCATCAACGGCATTTGCGGAAGAGCTTGAGCAAAGAGGTGGCAAAGGCAAAGGTGGTGGTAAAGGCGGCGGAAAAGGTGGCGGCAAAGGGAAAGGCAGCAATAGCGGTGGAGGAAAAGGGAAAGGAAACCAAGGTGGATCCGGAAAGGGTAGTAGCGGATCTGGAAAAGGGAGTGGTGGATGCGAAGGAAAAGGTAAGGGAAAAGGTGGTGGTAAAGGCAGCAGAGGGAAAGGGAAAGGCAGCGGCAAAGGAAAGGGTGAAAGAAACGGGAATAATGAGGAATAACTCAATACCCGTTTCGTAATTCCAATTTGCTGCGCCGTCTTTCTTAAATCTTTTTTGAAAACGGCTTGATCCTGAAAGTTCACAGGCCGGGAAGTGGTTTCCGCTATCCGGCCTGTTTCTTTCGATTCCCATACACGGATTCCCAAATGCTCAAACCACGACTCAAAAGCACAGTTCTCCTCTCGCCCATAGTTGATGGTTACGTAGCCTACGATACGGATACTGATCGATTGCATCGACTCAACTCAACCGCCTCTTTGATTATTGAGTTGTGTGATGGTACACGCGAGATTGAACAGATTGAATCATCGGTCCGTGCCCTTTTACCCAAAGACCATACATCCGCCTTGCGCGAATGGGTTAGTGAAGCACTTGAAAACAACCTGCTGGTTTCCAGCCAAGGTAAACCCGCGAAACATGATTCATTATCAGCCGATCAACTGGCGAAGTTAGCCGATCGACTGCGTGAGCGTGGTAAGATTCAGACAGCGTATCTGTGTCAGAAACAGGCGGCTGAACTCAAACCTGGGTGTGCTTCCAAATGGGCAGATCTGGGTGAGTTGGCTCATATCGCCGGGCAGCGTGAAGAAGCCAGAAACAGCTATGAACATTATTTGACAATTCAACCCGACGACGCAGAGGTCCAGCACATTCTCGTGGCGCTGCGAGACGAATCACCACCTTCTCGCATGCCCGACAAGTGTATTCAACAACTCTACGAACGATTTTCCTCTTTCTACGATTCGAATTTGATCGAAGAGCTTGAATACGTGGTTCCTGAAAAGTTGAGCGAGGCAATCGAGATGGTCTTCCCGGGGCGTACGGACTTGAAGATTCTTGATCTGGGCTGTGGCACGGGACTCTCAGGCGAACGACTGCGTGAGCGTGCCGGTACTCTTGATGGCATCGACCTTTCCTCCGAGATGATATCTCTGGCACGCAAACGAAATTTGTATAATTCTCTGGAAGTCGCCGAAATCACATCCTGGCTCAGTGCAGCAGGACAATCTATTCACGAAGATGAAGTGCGACGGTATGATCTGATTGTTGCCTGCGACACACTGATTTATTTTGGCGATTTATCACAGGTCATTCAGCCAGCATCGCAATTCTTGAAAAGAGGTGGTGCGATTGCTTTCAGTGTCGAACGGTGTGAGCAACCCGGATATGAGCTGACTGACTCCGGTCGCTACGCACATCATGCCACATACATTAAGGAAGTCGCACATGCAGCCGGTCTGAATTGTGCCGTGCATCGTGAAGAGTTTCTCAGAATGGAATACGGCGAAGAAGTGATGGGTCACATCGTCGTTCTCAACAATCGGGACAGTTGACAACGGCATTTCATTGAAAACAGATCATCTCGATCACAAGTGTTTTTTCACGAAGGCCCAAGCTGAGGCATCATCGAATTCATGTCCGCCTTCGAAGATGACATGTTCGAAGCGATCACTGAGATTGAGTTTTTGATAGAACAAGGCGGCGCGTGGTGCGATCATTTTCCCCGTTTCACGATGTGATGCCCGGTCCTTTGAGCCGGCTTGAATCTGAAGTGCTCGCGGGCAGATAAGTGCGACGAGATCTGCATCGTTAAACAGAGTAAGCCGATTCATAAACCGGAAGTCGGAGGGAACAGACAATTCGCTCTCTGCGTATCGACCTTCCTGCACGCCGAAATAACAGCTGGCTACAGAGACCTTGATGCGCGTATCAATGGCCGGTGTCACCTGTGCATAATACCCGCCATACGAGAGGCCTACCATGCCGATGCGTTTGCTGTCGACTTCGGGCCGTTTCATGAGTTCATCCAGGGCAAACGTAATCTTCGCGATTTCGACCGCTGTGATGCTGGTTCCGATCAGTCGCATTCGATCATCAATCTGTCGACGAATGTCTTTGGGATAGCCCTCCACCCGGAAGAGATGCTGCGGCGCGTAAACAAGGTAGCCCTGTTTAACCGCACCGCGTACCATATCGTTGTAGTTGGACCCGCCATTGAATAATGCCACTTCGGGTGAACCTCCGCCGCCGTGCATCGATATGATGAGTGGTGTCTTCCCCTGAGCTGATTTCGGAACAATGTAGATGCCCTCGCTATGAACGCCCGGTAGAATCGGGATCATTGCGCGGTAATAGACGCCGATTGCGTCTTCGCCAATTTGCTGAAACGTTGCAGGTTTTGCTGGTCGTTTACCCGGTGGTGGGTAACCGATGCTGTCACTGAATGCCTTTCGGAGAGGTAAGGCTGATTTTTCAAAGGCCTGTGGTGAGGAATAGTCCGGTTTGAAGAGTTTTTGGAACCGTGATCTGTCTGCCGCTATCGTTTTGATGTATTCATCCAACTCGCGTGCCTGTTCGGTGCGAAGTGGATTCGAATCTGCGACGCTCTGGTTGAAATATTCTGTTTTATCAGATTTTGCTTGTGCTATCACCAGTGAGGGAGTGACTAACCAGATCAATATCAACGAATGAACTCTTATCATGATTCACTATCCTTTTGAGATATCAGCAGTCTTGGCGGGTTCGGGCAGTGTGCCATTTTATCGACGTCTGTCTCCCACGTCCATCGGGTGCATGAATCCACGAGATCTGAATTTCGGATAAACGATTTGTTATGCAGCTGGATCATATTTTTAATGCATCGTGCTGAGACGAAACACACTGTTGACAGATCACTTCAGTCTGGTAGGATTTTTCATTCCTGCAATACATGAAGTTTCACAACAGGGAGAAAAAATGAATCAACCCTCACTTTATGAACGACTTGGTGGTTACGATGGGATCACTGCCTTTGCGAACGACCTGCTGCCACGATTACAGGGTGACAATCAACTGGGTCGTTTCTGGGAAAATCGCGGTACGGATGGTGTAGAACGCGAGAAACAACTGCTGATTGATTTTCTTTGCTCAAACGCCGGCGGTCCCGTGTATTATACTGGCCGTAATATGATTACGACGCACGCAGGCATGAAGATCAGTGAAAGCGACTGGTCGATTTTTCTCGGTCATGCGGGTGAAACCATGAAAGCCTTACAGGTTCCACAACAGGAATGTGATGATATCGTGGGTTTTGTTTTGAGTCTCAAAGAAGAGATTGTTGACGTTTGAACCGAACCCGTTTCTGAAGTCGGAACTCTTGTAAATCAGGATCTCCCTTGTAATGAATGCAAACTCTCATAAAGCAAGTGAGCATCCTGACGATCAGTCAGACTTCGAGGGAAAAACGAGTTACGTCGAAGACTTTAGAGACGGTCCGGGAGGCTGGTATGGTTTCCAGGACAATTTCTCTGGGCCGATGCAGTTAGAATACAAAAATCAGACTATTGTTTCGTATGGACCGTGGTGGATCGACTACAACCATGCGCCGCCTCACGGAGCCGGTTATCTGTCGCTATTATGTGGTATCGTCACCCGTGGTCCTCTTAATGAGGCCCTCAAGGAAAGTGGTGGTTTCAATCGATTTATCAATGAGAACCATTCCACCAATTTCACAAACGCCGAATTCCAAATTCGATTGCGCGGCGAACTTCTTCTTCAGGGCGCACAATTAGTGCTACTTGTTCAAAGCCAGCAAGACGGGATTTGCTCGGGCTGGTTACTCACAGGTCAGCCAATCGAAGTTAAAGAGGACTGGACCGAGCAAACGCTCCACCTTACTCCTGATGTCAGGCAATGGACGAGTCTCGGTACACGACCCGATCGCGCAGACATGTATGGTGAATTACCACTTCCAGATGTACTCGCAAACGTGAATGTGAATTTCTTTCTTGTCTTGTTTCCACTTAATGTTAGGCCCAAGGGCGACCCGGAAGGCAATCTTGATGAACTTCGTGCAGGTCGTGACTACCGGGTCTGGCAAGCCTATTTGCCAGATGGATATGTCGTTGTTGATTCAGTAAGCACCCGTTTTACATCTTGAAACAAGTTATCCAAGAGTTAAACTCGCTTGGTAGACTACTATCTCAACAATAGGATTTTTTCTAACACGAAACTCACGAAAACATGATTGCGGGAGCGGTGGTGGCGGAGTGTTTGCATTCGTGCAAGAATAAAGCTGAAGAAGTTTTATTTGCTTGATTCTCGAAGCAACAGCCAGAAGATCAGGCCGAAAAAACCAATCGCTGCTAAACCTATATGTAGTGCGCCCATACTGATCATTCCGGCTAACGTATTCCCTTCCACGAAGGGCCAGAACGGATTCATCTCGGCATGCATGAAGCTGTCGAGCAGAATGTGTGTCACGCCACCAATCAGGCCAGCGACCAATGACTGCCCTAGCATTCGACGATTGGGTGTCTGTGTGACTCGTTCGACCCAGCGCGAGTGGGCAGGTAAAACACGACACAATATTAGAATGACGCCGAACATCAGCAAACCAGCGACCAAACCCATCGTAATTCCACCCACGTACGTATGCCAATAGCGATGAATGGGCGGATCATTTTTGCTGAGATAATACAGGACTTCAAGATCAATAAGAATATTCGCCACAATAAACGATGAGAGCCAGAATTGATGGGGACCAAAGGCTTTCGCGAGTAATCCCGGACAGAAGTGAAAGGGTGGTAGCGGAATGGTTGGTTCTCCGTGATCAAATAGATGATTCGAAGTATTGTATCAGACTTAAGCATGTTACGCTTTTTCTACCACCACGAAAGACACATTTTTTTAAGTCCCAATCCATGATATTCCTTTTCATTTTATCTATCTTTGCCATAAACAGGTTGCATATTGATAATTAGAATCAATAAGGTGTAATGAGAAGGACTTTTGAATGAATCATTAAAAAAACATCTATCTAACAGGTGGTAAAGGTAGTTTAAATGTTTCGGAACAAACTGATACGCACCGGTCTTTTGATCTTGGGGTTCTGCTTTCACGTATCACCCGTCGCTGCAGAGGAGAAGCAGTATGTCCGGATGCCCTGGCATCTGGTTGATCTGTGGTGGGACATTGGTGAGGACACTCAGTTCGAGAGTTACAGCGTTGATGTTTCGATTAGCGATGACGTTCCCTCTTCAACAAATCTCTATATCGCGCCCATTGGACTGGGGCATCTCAGCAAGACGCCCTTTTATGGTGGGATTCAGACTCAGGCCGACGGAAATACCAAGCAGAACAAACAACTTCGCAAGATTGGCCCTGGTTTTCTGATGTCGATGTGGGGCGAGCGCAGCCTTGATGCGATTCGCCCTTCACTCGGTGGACTTTTGCAAAGCTCGGGGCATGAGGGAGATTTTGTGAGTATCCGCCGCCCCTATAAATGGTCTAAGGGAATTTACACGTACAAGATCATTCGCATGGACCAGGAAATCATTAATGACAAACCTTACACCTGGGTTGGTGCGTTTGTTTACGCGCATGAAAAAGATGAGAACATTTTCATCGGTGCTTTGCGGTTCAAGGGGAAGAACCTTATGCTGTCACATAAAGTCGCCAGTTTTGTCGAGGTCTATGGACAACGTAAACCCGTGACAGAGATCCCCAAGGTCACAGTCACGTTTGGTAATCTTCAAGTGAACGGGAAGGCTGCTTCCGTCAAATCTGTCGAAGCGATCTACCCTAAGGATGTACCCGATTACGCGAATGCCAAAACGAACAAAGGTGCGGTTGTAATCCAGGTTGGTTTGCCCGTTACGGAGCGTACAGCGCGGCGTGTTAAGCTGGCGCTCGATTGAATTAGACCCAAAGTGTTAAACATACATTATAAATAACAGATATCTAAACTCATCTACGGAGATTCTTGTGAAACAGTATTTATTGATTTGTCAACGACGTCTATCCCAGAACGCGTCTGGTGTTATGAAACCAGAGTGGTTCCTGATTTGTGCCCTCGGTGCCTTCATTCTTTTTTTGATGGGAACGACAACATCGGTGGCCGCCGATCCAACACCATCAAAGTGGAAGTACGCACCTGAACTGTTAAGACCGTTCTGGCAGGGTGACACCATTGAAGGTGAATCGATGCTGTTTATCCGCGATCTGAAAACAGGACAAACGAAGGCTTCCGTATTGTTTCCAATAGAGAAAGTCCTAAGCATACACAATTCAGCGGGTGATATCACTTATGAAGAAGGGCGAGACTATCTCTGGAGGCCCGGGACGCGTGAAATCATACTTACAAAGAAGTCAAGAATTACATCGCGTATGACGACCCAACTGCGTCGCCCAGCCGGTTCCCAGAAACACAAATTGACGCATCGTGATGGACACGGTGAGATTTTTTTCGGAGGTAAACTTGAATATCACGACATGCAGACCTGCATCACGTACAAGCATGCACCGATCGACTGGAACGAGATTGTGCCGACATTTAATGAGAAAGCGTTGCCTCGCACGATCCAAAAACTACGCAAGCACGAACCGGTTTCCATTGTGCTGATTGGCGACAGTATTTCTTCCGGCTGCAATGCATCGGGCTGGGCGGGTGGGGCACCGTATCAGCCATCGTTCCCCGGCCTGTTACAGCGCCATCTGGAAGCACGCTATAAGACAAAAGTCAGCATGACAAATCCCTCGGTCAGTGGCAAAGATACGCGTTGGGTACTGGGGGCCATCGATAAGGTGCTTCAGCCTGACCCCGACCTGGTGATTATCGCGTTTGGAATGAACGATGCCGCCGGGCGTTCTGCGAAAGAGTATCAGGCTAACACAAAAGCCGTCATGGAAAAGATTCGTGAAAAACGACCCCAGACTGAATTCATCCTGGTAGCTACGATGCTCGGCAATAAAAACTGGATTCGGCTCAAACATGATTTATTTCCTCAATACCGCGATGCGCTGTCAGAACTATGCGAACCGGGTGTCGCACTGGCCGATATGACTTCGATCTGGACGGAATTCCTGAAGCGAAAACAGGATTGGGATTTGACCGGCAATGGTGTGAATCACCCGAACGATTTTGGGCATCGCGTTTACGCACAGGTCTTATCGACCCTGCTGATACCGCCGACGCCTGCTGATTCCACAACCAGCGCCAGTCTCGCACCAAAGGTTGTATCGCTCTGGAAAGACCGCGCGCCAATCGGTGAGGGACAATTCGAGAAGTCGGATGCGAATATCACCGTATATCGACCAAAGAAAAGTAATGGAGCCGCTATTGTGATCTGTCCTGGCGGCGGTTACATGAGATTAGTCATCGACCCCGAAGGCCACCGAATTGCCAGATGGCTTAATCGGTTTGGGATCACGGGAGTTTTACTGAAGTATCGCCTGCCAACCGGTCGACCTTTCGTACCGATACTGGACGCACAGCAGGCGATTCGCATGGTGCGTGCGAATGCGAAGAACTGGAATATTGATCCAGATCGCGTCGGCGTGATGGGTTTTTCTGCGGGCGGTCATTTGGCATCCACGGCGGCTACACATTTTGACGCTGGCAACCCGAAAGCAGACAAACTGATCGATCGCCAAAGCTGTCGCCCGGACTTTGCGATCCTGGTTTACCCTGTGGTGACAATGGGGAAACATACACACGGCGGATCCAAGAAGAACCTACTGGGACCAAACCCATCGGAGGAGCTGGTTGAGTTATTCTCAAATGAAAAACAGGTCACAGCGCAAACGCCGCCTGTGTTTCTGGCACATGCACTCGACGACAAACCAGTGCCGCCCAAGAACAGCAAGGCGCTCTTTCAAGCGCTGCAAGCAAAAAAGATCCCCTCCAAGTATCTTGAATTACCATACGGGGGCCACGGCTTGAACGGCCTGAAGGGGCCTATGTGGGATGCCTGGCAAAAACAATCGATGGAATGGCTGGCAAAACTGAAATTCATTCCTGTGAATGACGCGAAAAAGTGACTATGCTGTAGTATATTGCCAGATAAACTTCCTTACTTTTATCCTGGAGAATGATCATGCTGTTGCAGAAATCTCTGGTCCGAAGAGGCTTATGCGTTTCCAATACAGTGATTATTCTGATAGCAGTCACCTTGTATCCAGTCTCTGAGTGTAGAGCTGAAAACGATCAGCCGGAAAAACAGAGTAAGACTGAGAACTCTACTCCCCGGAAAAAGCAGATCGAGACACTGCAGGATTTGATTCGCGAAGTTGAGCGAAATGAGGCCCTCTACACAAAACAGAAACTCAATATTACAAGTGTTTATGAGGAGTTTCCTAAGGCTCCTGATCCGAACTTGCAGATTCGCAAGCAGCGAATTTACTCTCTTACTCTGCAGGGACCGAATTTTCGACTGGAAGAGAAATCCAAAGGACGATCAAGAGTTGGGTATTTCGGCGGGTTACCGAAAAAAACGCAGAATCTTCCTAGCAGCAGATATAGTGAATCTGAATCGCTTCAGGTCTTTGACGGATCTACGCATCGTAGTCTATCGAAGCATATTTCGAACGAACAAGAGAAAACGGAACAAAAACAAATACAGGATAGAGGTCAGATTTCTGATGAGTATCCTAGCCTGACGAACTTCGCCCGGCCACACATGTACCTGCTCAGTAACGGATGCCCCAAGGTTCCTCTCTCAACGTATCTGAAAGGTATGCAGGCTGTACTGTCACATCCGAACCCATCCTATGTAGCTCCCGGCTCAACAATTAAAGTTCAGCTTCTTGAAGATAGTGAATTTAAGGGATTGAAATGCAAGAGAATCCTGGTGGACACCATTCTCTCTAACGGAACCCGCCATAACGGATGGGAGCTCTGGTTGGCACTAGACCGGAATCTGCTGCCTGTCCGCAATTTTAGTTATACTTACAGGTGGTCAAAAGAGATTCCTATTGCTGAATCTATAGTTGATCAATGGCGGGAAGTCCATCCCGGAATCTGGTTTCCCATTAAGATCCACACCGATCGTTATAATTCGTTTATTGTGAAACGGGAGGGAAAGCAGACATTATCGTGGCGTAGACAAGAACATGTTACAAGCGTCGAACTCGATCCCCAGAATCTCGCTGAAACGACCTTCACGCAACTGGATTTTCCAAAAGGAATTTCTATTTACATAGAAAAAGACGGGCAAAGGACGAATCGTAAAACAGGAGACGAGGGCCACTAACTACCTAGAAGTGGAAGAAAAAGAATGAATGAATCACGACACGCTCACTCAACTTGCTTCACCGTTTTGCTGTTGGCAGGCGTTGTATTTCCCCTTTCTGCACGGGGCGAACAGAACACAACGGCCGAGATCGATGAAGTACAAAAACTGATTCGCGAAGTCGCGCTAAATGAGAAGTTCTATTCTAACCTCAAACTTAATCTAATCAGTACCAAGACTGACGAAGTCACTTTTTTCCAAATCGACGCGCCAAAACCGATTGAAAACGAGACGCAGATCTCCCTTGATATGAAGGAGTTGAAGTTCCGGCGGGAAGATCGGTCAAAAGGGCGTTATGTCGTAATTACTCAAAGTGGTTTAGGCTGGCCTAAAGAGAAAACGCCCCCTGCCAATGCCAATTATACAGTAATCGGAACCCAAGAACGGACCACTGTTTCTGACGGACAGACCTGTCGTCATTTCTGGACAGAAGATGTAACCGCTGAAAAGAAAGGAGGTCAACGACAGACCTCAAGCAATGGTTTGATTTCCGACAAACTGCAACGTCTGCCTAATTTCGCCCGGCCTCACATGTTCCTGATGGAGAATCGAGGACCGAAGGTTCCTCTCTCTACTTATCTCAAAGGGGTCAAGGCGATCCGAGCGTTTCCTGGTCCGTCCAACTTGGGTAAAGGCAGGGTTTGCAACGTTCGGATACTTGGCATAGAAGAGTTTCTGGGACTGCAATGTTTGAAAATTCTGATCGAGATTCTTGATCCGAAGGGAACGCCTCGTACACGACGGGAACTCTGGCTGGCCCGCGATCGGAACCTGATTCCGGTGCGAACTTTGAGCTATACCTACAAAGACTCAAAAGACATAGCCATCGCGGAGGGCATCGTCGATGAATTGCAGGAAGTTCGGCCTGGCGTTTGGTTTCCACTCAAGGCACACTACAACCGATTTTCCTCAATGACTGTCAAACGAGAGGGCCGACAGGAACTGTCCTGGCAGGTCAAGTACGATGTCAAAAGCGTCTTACTTGATCCGAAAATCCCGCCCGAGATGTTTACCACTCTCAACTTCCCGCTGGGTACCAAGGTGAGTCTTGTTAAAGACGGAAAGTTAACCAAGCTCAAAGATGGGGATAAGAGTCCCTGATGGCTGGGTTCTACATGAACCTTCTGTCTCAATTCACAAAAATGATCATTCTCAAGGAAGAAATCGTATGACGACCCTTGTCGTAGGAGCCAGCGGCACTACCGGGCGGCTGCTGGTGGAGCAATTGCTGCATCGAGGACAGAAAGTGAAAGCCATTGTTCGCACTCCCGGTTCGTTTAATGAGTTCATCAGGAATCACGCTGGCTTTACAGAAATACACGCCAGTGTTTCCGAACTGACTGATGCTGAGATGGCACAGCATGTCACAGGCTGTGCTGCAGTCGCTTCCTGTTTGGGGCATCAGCTGTCATTCAAGGGCATTTTTGGAAAGCCGCGATTGCTGGTGACGGATACCGTGCGTCGTATGTGCAAGGCGATTCAAGATACGAATTCGGGAAAAACAGTTCGGTTTGTCCTAATGAATACGGCAGGAAACAGCAACCGCGATATTCCGGAACAAGTTTCGTTTGGGCAAAAGTGTGTAATCGGGTTATTACGACTACTCTTGCCCCCGCACCTGGATAACGAGAAGGCTGCGGATTATTTACGTACCGAGATCGGTCAAAAAAATAAGATCACTGAGTGGGTCGCTGTTCGACCGGATGCATTACTCAATGAAAACGAAGCCACCGAATATGCGGTTCATCCCTCGCCGACCAGAAGCGCGATTTTTAATTCAGGCCAGACAAGTCGCATCAACGTCGGCCATTTCATGGCTGAGTTGATAACGGACGATGAGACCTGGAAACAATGGAAGGGACAAATGCCCGTGATCTACAACAAGGCATAGGACAGGGCTCATGTCGGACCAGTTTACTTCTGAGGTCAATGTAGAATAATAGCTATTTTAATATCACTCATTTCTTTATGCGAACTACTGAATCTGATCAAATCTTTTTTCATATCGCAATCTCCGAGACTAAAGGTCAATCATGATTAATCGAATGTCAATCATTTTCGTCACGGTACTTTCACTCTATCTTTTCGAAATTCGCGCATGTAATGCAGCCGAAATGGTTCTCACTGTGGTCGATGAAAACAATAACGCAATGCCTTGTCGTGTTTTATTACGTGACAAAGACGGAACTTGTCCTACACCCTCTGATTCTGTTGTGCTGACGATCGGCTCGGAAAACTGGTTTATGTCGGATGGTTCCACTCAGTATGAGATTCCGGCTGGCAGATATGAATTGCGTATCGAACGAGGGCTCGAATTTGAACGGTATAAACAGACGATTGTCGTACCCGATACCGGACTTAAGATACAGGTGCCGCTTAAGCGTTGGGTTAATATGAAACAACGTGGTTATCTTTGTGCCGAAAATCATCTGCATGTCGATGCGAAGTCGGTCGGAGCGATGGCTATTGCGGAAGGCTTGGATTTTGCTTCCTCATTGACCTGGTGGAATGGCCCCGATCCGAAACGCCCTGTCTCTGAGGGAAAAGGAAAAACGCGTTCGCTCAGTTTTGCCGGTAGAAAAGTGACTGCCAGTATCTATGATGCCGAACTGGAATTTGGTTGGGGGGCTGCTTACATCCAAAACCTGTCTCGACCCTTCCCTTACCCTGCGGAGAAAGTCTGCCCTAATTTGATTTTTTTGAGACATGCCGTCGAAGAGGGTGCCCTCGTGCATTATCAGGGAGGCTGGTCTCGCGAAGTAGGCCTGGATGCGCTGCTGGGTCTGGTACATACGGTCAATATTTGTAACAACAACTTTCACATGCACCGTTTTCAACCACGCAGCCAATACTCCAATTTGTTGAATGTGCCTGATTTTCCGGTCTACGCCAATACTGAGCATGACATGCTGCGGATGAATACCGACACTTATTACCGACTCTTGAACTGGGGATTGAAGTTATCAGCGGGAGCGGGTTCCGCCACGGGCGTCAAACAGGTACCCGCAGGTTACAATCGATCCTATGTCCTCATCAATCAATCAGCGACTCTGTCGGAGTTTAATGAAGCCTGGAAACAGGGTCGCAATTTTGTAAGCAATGGTCCAATGCTTTTTCTGGAGGGAGCCAAAGGATCGAAACCGGGAGATGCCATAGAAGTAGGAGCAGATGAATTGGGATCAGATCACAAACAATTACAATTCAAAGTGACAGCCCTTGCCAATCAACCATTACAGTCGCTTGAGATTGTGCAAAATGGACGCGTGGTGAAACAATTCAAAATTATGAATCGATTGAAAGCAACCCATACTTTTTCTCTGGACCTGCATCAAGGGGGATGGATAGCCGCACGCTGTACAGTGCGAGACGAATTATTATCCGATCAGGAACTGGAGCGGTACTCAGCTCCGCCGCGCATTAAAGAATCTCGTTTACGCTTTGCTCATATGAGTCCCATTTATTTTGTACGTCAGGGTTCACTCTCTGCCGATCCTGTCTCTGTACGCGAAGGTTTACAAATGTTGGATCAATTAGAAATTTTCGCACGCAAAACGGCAGGAAAAGACTATCAGGATGAGTTCATGCAAGCCATTGAAAAAGGGCGTGATATTTTGAAATTGAAACTCACCCAGATCCCTTAATAGACTTACTGGAAGTCTCTTGTTATTGGACGGGGAGTTTGCGATTTTATTTACCTGAGATCTGGCATCAGGTTTTCATCCATTTTTTGAAAGCAGCATTTTCACATAGCCAGATGCACCTCGGAGTTCGGCACCCGTTGAAGCGATTTCCAATAGAACCGCTACGCCTGTTTTGTCAGCCGACTGTAATTGAGAGAGGTCCAGAATTACAGAACCGGTAACTCTTCGAATCTCTGTATTCAAAGTGATCACGTCTTCTGAATGCAATTGACCATCGACGTGAAGAATTTCTACGTTCTTTTCGATTTCTTTTGTAATCCGAACAGTCATACTCTTCTCAAACTTCCACTTTGACTTCGAGACAGTCTGCAAGTTGTAGGCATGGAAGAATTAAGTAATGGCCTCAAGACTGGCATCAACGGGGATATCTTCCTGTAACTCAGATGGTTTCGGATCGGGAAGTTCAGCACGACGGACTGGTATTTCCCGTGAGGCCTCAATTCCAAGCCGAACTTTTCCTCCATGGATGTTCAATACCTTGACATAGATATTCTCACCAATACAAATCACTTCATTTCTCTTCCTGCTCAACACCAACATCGAACACTCCTTTTCTGTGTCATTCTGGTACTACTTGTCAGAACCGTGACAGGAAATAGCAGTACCAGTTAACACTTATCTAGA
>Ga0055584_100000054_pt1 | contig 96612 bp, 81 predicted proteins | sample OSDHelmetaG_FD_58716 | JGI IMG/M metagenome (GOLD analysis project Ga0055584, IMG submission 58716) | Pelagic marine sediment microbial communities from the LTER site Helgoland, North Sea, for post-phytoplankton bloom and carbon turnover... | ecosystem: Environmental > Aquatic > Marine >... | reverse complement strand
TTTTTTTTTACAAAAAAAATATCTATCTATCTATCTAAATAGACTTTACCTTTTTTATACATCGCATAGTCAACCAATTTATTTTCAAAAGTAATAGCTGCAAGACCATTTTTTTCAGCCTCTTCAAACGCCTCAACCATTCTTTGGTAATAACCAATCAACTTTGGATCAGGCTCGTATGCTTTTCTAGCAACAGCAACGTGACTTGGGTGAATTAGCGTTCTACCATCATAGCCGATACTTTTACTTAATTCACATTCTAGTCTCAATGCATCAAGATCATGTATTCCACTAAATGCTCCATCTAGAATATAAGGAAGCTTTGCTGCCCTTGCGTCAACCAACGATTTGCTTCTAGAATAATTCATTTCAAATCCATCTATTGAAAATCCTGAGTGCAAGTCTCGCTGTAAATCACCATCTTCAGCGCTACCAAATACAATAGATTCCACTCTCTTTGCTGCAGAACATATATCATAACACTTAACAACACCAAGGGCCGTTTCAATTAACAGTAACAATTTAATTGAGTTAGGCTCCAGCCCTCTTTCTCTTTCAAGTTTTGTAATTATTTTATCAGCAAATTGAACTTGCTCAACAGATTCTGCCATCGGCAATGCTATCCCATATATATAAGGGCCAACAACAGCATTCAAATCATCTTCTAAAAATTCAATTTCACTATTCACTCTAATAAGAGTTGTTATAGATAGCTTTGGCAAAACATTCTTTGACACATTATCCCTAACTTCAGATTTCATACTTAAAGGTACAGCGTCTTCAAAATCTATAACTATACCATCAGGTTCAAATCTTGATGCTTTTTCAATCAGCTCCGGCTTATTGCCAGGGGTGTACAATGTTATTAAAGGCTTCTTATTCATTTTTTCTCCATTCTTTATTAGTTTCTATTTGTATAAAATATAAATTAAATAATATCAAAAACTATATAATACCTTCTTTCTTAAGGTTGTTAATTTCCTCTTCACTCATACCTAATCTATCTGTAAAAATTTTTATATTATCAGCCCCCATTTCCTTTCCTAAGTGTTTAATCTTACCAGGCGTTCTAGACATTTTAGGAAAAACAGATTCTGTTGGAAGCTTTAAACCGTTATCATCAACCTCAACGATCATCTCGCGGGCCTTTGCGTGAGCATTTTCCATTATATCAACAATATTAAAAACAGGCCCTACTGGTACGGCATTTTCATGTAAGATTTTTGAAACTTCCTCCAAGGAATACTTGCCAATCCAATCTGATATATAAACATCTAATTCTTCGACATTTAATACTCTATTTGAATTATTATTAAACCTTGGGTCATTTATAAGCTCAGGGTGACCAATCACCTCAAATAATCGTATCGCAGTTGTTTGGGTTGCTCCAGCAAGTGCCAACCACCTATTATCTTTTGTTTTATAGGTATTTCTTGGGGCGCTTGTCGGGGCCCTGTTACCCATTCTCTTTGGAGCTAAACCAGTAAGATTGTGAACCAGAGCATTAGGTCCTAAAATTGAAAAAAGGCTTTCCCATATACTTACATCTATAACCTGACCTTTTCCATCGCCAACTATATCACGATTATAAACCGCAAACATAGTAGCAAGAGCGGCATAAAAACCAGCGCATGTATCTGCCAAAGGAAATTGTGGTAATGTCGGCATCCCATCATGCTCACCAGTCATCTCGGCAAAACCGCTCATAGCTTCCATTAGTGTACCGAAACCAGGCTGATCGGAATATGGTCCTGTTTGACCATAACCGCTAACCCTTACTATAATCAATTTTGGGTTAATCTCAAATAGACTTTCAATTGAAATTCCCCAATCTTCGAGTCTTCCTGGTCTAAAATTTTCAATAAAAATATCAGCGTCTTTTAACAAATTAAACAGGATTTCCTGTCCCTTAGATTTTGATATATTTAAAGTAATTAATTTTTTATTTCTTGAGTAAGATTTCCACCAAGGATTAATCCCGTCCACCTCAAAGCCAAAATTTCTTAGATGATCACCCTTAACTGGAGTTTCGACATGTATAACCTCGGCACCAAAATCAGCTAACATTCTCCCGCATAAAGGGGCTGCAATTACAGTTGCACACTCCACTACCTTTAGACCTTCCAACGCATTATTTTTATTAACTTTATCCCCAGACATAACCATAAGAGCCCTTTTAATTATCTATATTTAAGTTTTTTTTATTTAATCTATTTTTTATTATATAATAATATAAAATTTAATTAGAGTACTGTGAAAAAATACATTTATATATAACTATACAATATTAATAATTATTTTAATAAAATATTTAAGGAAAAAATATAATGCCAAAAATGACTGGTGGAAAATTTATAGCAGAATTTTTAAAGGCTTCAAAAGTAAAGGCTGTATTCTTTGTTCCAACTATACTAAGCCGACCTCTTGCTGAAATGGATGATATGCCTATTAAAAGAGTTTTAGCTCATTCAGAAAAAGCTGCAGCTTATATGGCAGATGGTTATGCCAGAGTATCAGGAACTCCAGGTATATGTGGTGGACAAGCTGTCGGTGCTGCAAATCTTGCTTCCGGTTTAAGGGATGCTTTAATGGGAAACAGTCCAGTCATAGCATTCTCTGGGGGAAGAAAATCAAGCGAAAAACATAAAGGCGCCTACCAAGAAAATAATGACCTACCAATCTTTGAAGTGCTAACTAAAGCAAATTTTCAAGTCGACACAGTAGATAGATTGCCTGATTTGATGAGACAAGCTTTTAGAGAAGCTACTTCTGGAAATCCTGGTCCTGTTAATCTTCAGCTTGCAGGCAATAATGGTCAAATTGAAGATGATTTTGGTGATCTTGATGTTATAACAGAGGAGCAATTCCAGAAAGTCCCTTCGTACAGAATATGCCCAGAAGAAAAATATATTGATAATGCCTTAAACGTAATTCAAAAATCAAAAAAACCAGTTATTATACTAGGTGGCGGTGCGAGAATTTCAGAAGCAGGGCCAGAAGCCATAGAGCTATCAAAGAGGCTTTCTATTCCTATAGCTACATCTGTTGCTGCGTACAATCTTGTACCTGAAGATTATCCGCTATATTTCGGAGTTCCTGGAAGTTACTCAAGGTCTTGTACAAATAAAATAATCATGGAATCAGATCTTATTATCTATGTTGGATCGAGTACCGGAGGACAAGTAACACATTTTTGGAATGTGCCCGCACCAGGGACAAAAGTAATTCAAATTGGCATAGATCCAAGTGATTTAGGCAGAAACTACCCTAACGAGGTAAGCATACTTGGTGATGCAAAAGTTACATTAGAGATGTTTCTTAAAAAAATAGATAATAACCTTTCGCACGATGAATGGATAAAAACTGTACAAAGCCATGTTCATGATTGGCGTAACGAGGTAGATGCAAATAGAAATTCTAGCGTATCACCAATAAGACCAGAACGCTTAATGAAGGAACTAAGTGAAGCTATACCTGATGACTCTATAGTTGTCTCGGATACCGGTCATACAGCAATGTGGACAGTACAACAATTATGGATGAGTAAAAAATGGGATTTCATTAGATGCGCAGGTTCTCTCGGTTGGGGATTTCCGGCAGCTATTGGTGCAAAATGTGCTTTACCTGAGAAACAAGTTTTTTGTCTTACCGGTGATGGTGGGCTATATTACCATTTTACTGAGTTAGAAACTGCTGTTAGATGCAATATTCCAACAATTACAATAGTTAATAACAATAATGCATTAAATCAAGAATATGATATTTTTATGAATGCTTACGATGGGAAGCCATCAAATAAATGGGGAGATATGTGGCATTTTAATAAAATTAGTTTTGCTGAATTAGCCAATAATATGGGAGCATTTGGGATAAGAGTTACTGATCCTGCTGAAATTAAAAATGCAATAAAATTAGCTATCGAATCAAAAAAACCCTCTATCATAGAAATAGATGGTGATGTAAATGCGCTAGCTCCAACAGCCTGGACCAAGAACTAACTAATACTGTGTTATTCAAATAGAGGATTAACAAAATGTATTTTAATATCGAGCGCGCAAGAAAGCTAATGGATAAATTCGGTGTTGATGCATTGATTGCATCAACACCTGAAAATATAACATACCTTACTGATACTGTAAGCTGGGCTCCAAAAGTTTATTCTTATTCTGTTGATATGTTCGCCATATATATACGCGACGAAAGAGTTGAACCTACAATGATAGTTCCTAGCCAGGAGATGACCTATGTTTCATGGCAAGAATCTTGGGTAAAGGATTATTATACATATGGAGGAAAAAGTGCACTAATTCAAAGACGTGATCACATTAATGATATTAATGAAATACAGGAAAACGTTTATTTATCAATGCAAAACAATGATCTAAAGAGGTTGAAGAGTAGCGGGGAAGCTTTAATTAAAGCTATTAAAGATAAAGGTCTTTCTAATTCTAGAATAGCGCTTGATGAAGATAAAATTACAAATAATGTAATGAAACAGATTACTGAGGCATTGCCTAATGCATTCTTTATTAATTCTTCAGTTCTATTTAAATTAATACGGGCCGTTAAAACTAAAGATGAAATTGACGCAATGAGGTCAGCCGCAACTTTAAATGAAAAAGCATGTAATATAGCTTGTAAGTCAATAAAAATAGACATGACAGAAATAGATATTTCTAGAATATTTGCAGAAGAGGTTTCCAAGGGACTAGGAAAATGGCTTTGGTTTCATTTCGGCTCAGGAAGAAGATCGATTGGAATATTCCCACCTACAAATAAAAAAATTATAAAAGGTGAAATGTGGAAATTTGATGCTGGTATATCGTTAAATAATTACCAAGCAGATACTGGTTGGGGTGGGATTATAGGCGAACCAAACAAAGACCAATTAAATATATGGCAAGCCACATTAGCAGGATTTAACGCAGCGCTTTCTGTAATAAAAGCTGGTACCCTACCATCTGAAATACAAAATGCCATGCTCAATGGTACAAAAGATAACGGACTTCCTGAACACTGCGGGACATTTGCCGGACACGCAATAGGTCTTGAAATGAGAGAATTACCCTATGTTTTGGGAAGCAAATCACCCGTTGATAATGTTTATCTTCCAGACAATACCGATATTCCCCTTGAGGAGGGTACGGTTTTATGTATTGAAAATCCATGCCAAGTACTCGGCCTAGGCGGCACACAAATAGAGAAAACAATTATCGTAACAAAAAACGGTTACGAACCCCTTGTTAAACAAGAACGGAAATTATGGGTAGTTGACATCTAAACGAATATGTTATGAAGCTATATTATTTATAAATCTAGACATTACATTAGAAATCTCATTCTCATAATCATACCATTGGCTCCATGGAATAAGATCAACATCTACATCTTCTATTGGCAACTCGTGTAACTCACTGTTGCCCAACATAACTGATGCAGTCTTTCCACTTTCTGAATTATGGGTATTATCATTCCCTGGAATTACTAATGATGGCACTTTTATTGAGTTCAATTCACTTTCAGTAATACCCATTACAGGTAATTCAGCCCCATTAAGAAATTTATCCAATAGGTTAGACTGCACCTTGATAAATAGTTCTTTATCCATATTGATTAGATTTTTATAGACAGAGGGGTTTGTGCCAATATACTCTAAAAAACGTGGTGTTTTGGCAACGCCTTCCATTCCTTCTTTTCTTGCAATATCAATAAAATTTTTATAATAATTTACAGGTAATCTTTGTGCAGCAAACTTACCCCCTGTCACTCTCATTATTATCAAACCTAATAGTGATTCTGGATGCCTTAGGGCATACATTAAAGCAGTCCTTGCTCCCGACGAAGATCCGGAGACAAAGACTTTCTCTTCTCCAATGGCTTTAAAAAGATTGTGCAATTCATCTGCCCACACAACTTCCTCCGTCGCATTGTCATCCAAAAGCATATCAGATGCGCCGGTATTCCTCCTGTCATGAAGAAGAACGCGTATATTATTCTTTGATATTTTTTCAGCAAGGGTTTTCATTTCTAAGTACCCCCTACGAGCGCCAGGCATGAGAGCTAAAATTGGACCGCTATTACCTATTATCTCATATTCTATGTTTATATTATCAATATTTATTTTAGCCATATTGTACCCTATTATTATTATATTCTTTAATTATATGATATATTTTATAATATAGATTATATTATATTTATTACTATCGCAATATAGTTACTTGCTTAAAGAGATAATTCAATGAAATCATATTTTACAGAAATTATTAATAATGAAAGTGTGTTAATACAAAAAAATATAGAAGTCCCATCACCCGGTGATAACGAAGTTTTAATTAAAGTTAAGGCAGCAGGTTTAAATAGAGGGGGTTTTATAGTTGGTGGAGTTATGCATGGAAGCTCAACCAAGCCAGGCGGGACAGAGGCAGCGGGAGATATTGTTGAGGTTGGTAAAAATATTAAGGGATATTCTATAGGTGATAAAATAATGGGTCGCGTTCTTGGTAAAGAATCTGGAGCATTTGCAGAGTATACCTTGATCAAAGATTATCAGATAATGCCAATCCCTAAAAAATATAGTTATGAGGAAGCTGCCGCAATACCTGTTAGTTTTTTAGCAGCTTACGATGCAGTGATAACTTATGGAAAATTAAAACAAAATGAGTGGGTATTAATATCAGCGATACCATCTGCTGTTGGTGTAGCCGCATTACAAATATCTCAGGTAGTAAAAGCTAATACAATAGGAACATCGTCTTCAAAAGAAAAAATTAGATTCTTAAAAGAAAAAGGATTGGATTATGGCATTCAATTACCTGATGCTGATTTTAGTAAAAAGCTAAAGGATATATCCAAAAATGGAATAGATATCGTAATAAATTGTTTAGGCGGATCAATAATTAATCAATGCATGGAATCACTTGCTTTTAAAGGAAGATTAATTGCCGTTGGTTACATGGATGGAATTAATAATGTTGAAATAGATTTCAGAAAAGTTCATGCAAATAGATTTAGTCTACACGGCGTATCAAACGCCAAAGTCGCTATAGATGACATAAAAGAAACCGTTAATGGTTTTAAAAGTTTAATTCTTCCTGCGCTAGAAAAAAGACACATCGAACCCATCATAGATAAAGTTTTTGATTTCGATAGTATTAATGAAGCAAGAATTCACATGATGACTAATAAGCAAATAGGAAAAATTGTAGTAAAAACATAAAATAATAATTCATATTAATAATAAAAAAGGGAGCAGTTATGAAAAAAAATATTGGTATAGTAGGTATGGGCTTAATGGGTCAAGCTTTTATATTAAATTTAAAAAAATCACAATTTAATGTGCAAGGTTTTGATACGGATCCAGCAAGGATGGATGATCTTAGAGAGCAAGGAGGGCATCCGATGGATACCCCCGCAGATGCAGCAAAAAATGTTGATTGCGTTTTAATGTCATTGCCTAATAGCGAAATAGCAAGAGAAGTAGCTCTTGGAAAAAATGGTATTGCAGATGGAGTAGAATCTGAAAATTTTATTATTTGCGATACAACAACATCAAGGCCTGAAGATTCAGAAAGTCTGTCTAAAGATCTTTCAAAAAAAGGAATTAAATTTCTAGATTCTGCCGTTAGTGGAACGAGTACTATGGCAAGAAGTGGAGATTTAATTGTTATTGCAGGTGGAAATGAAGATGATTTTATTGCTTGCCAACCATATTTTTCAGGTTTTAGTAGGGCATCTTATTACATGGGTCCCGTAGGATCGGGAGCCAGAACAAAATTAGTTATCAATTTAATATTATCAGGCAATAGGCTTGCTTTAGCTGAAGGCCTTGTTCTCGGAGACAAAGCTGGGCTTGAACAAAACAACCTTCTCGAAGTTCTAAAAGATGGAGCCTGTAGCTCAAAGACTATGTTTGACAAAGGCCCGAAAATGATAAATGCAGATTATTCCAAACAAGGTCAAATAAAAACCTCTCTTAAGGATAACCGTTTAATGATTGAACTTGGTCAAAAACTTGGTTCACCAATGCTTGTGACGTCGTTAATGTCACAATGCCTTCAAGCAGCTTATGAAAAGGGTTACGCTGAGAAAGATACGGTATCATTTTATGAAATTTTAAGAGGTATGGCTGGTTTAGAGGAAAGAATTGGCATAGATAACGAGCCGTTTAAGAAGAAATAAGAGGATATATTAATGAACTATGGGAAAAATGAAGCAAAAGAAGCAGCTCGCCAAATATTAAAGGGTGTATGGACTGCTATGCCCTACTGTTGGGATAGAGATGATGAATTTGATGAAATTGCAAACCGTCAAAATTTATCTCACGTGATCGATAATATCAAAGTTGATGGCCATTATTGTTCAGGTAATATTGCAGAGTTTTGGTCCATGCCAGACAAAGAAAGAATGTTAGCTCATGAAATAATGTATGACGAAGCAAATGGTAAAATTCCATTAATTGCTGGATGCCATCACCAATCTGTAAAGCAGGCAACTGCATTAGCAAAACATGCTCAAGACGTAGGGTATGACTTTGTTATCATTCTAACACCCTATGTTGCGGCAAGGGATGATGATTGTATATTTTCTTTTTACGAATATATATGCGACAGAGTTGATATTGGAATTATACTATTCAATGTTCCTCAAGTGTGCCATCCGATAGGACCAGACCTTGCAAAAAGACTCTCTAAATTGAAAAATATATGTGGGTATAAACAGGCAGACGGATCACCAGCTGCAACCCATTCAATTATGAACGCAGTTGGAAATGATATCGTAATTTCAATAGCAGATGAAGCCCCTTGGCTCACAAGTATTTCGCAATTAGGTCTTCAATGGCTTGTTAATTACAACCCTCACTTGTATCAGGTTAAGGGATGGCTGCCATTAAAAGATTATACTGAAGCTGCCCAAAGAGGAGATATAAAACAAGCAACAGAAATTGCTTCTTCCTTGCAATCTCTTAGAGAGGTACACGCTAAATGGATAATGGGATACTGGAATAAAGGCAGAATGCCACTCGCTGAGATGAAGTACTGGCAAGAATTGATTGGCATGAACGGTGGACCATCAAGACCTCCGGTACTAGAAATGTCAGATGAAGAAAAAAAAGAAATGAAAAAAGATTTGTTCAATACAGGAATTTTGGATTACATAAAGGAATAATTTCTATATATCTTTTTTTCTTCTTAGGAAACTGGAATTAAGTTCTTCTAAGCTATTAATTCCAAGTAATGCCATATTTCTATCAATTTCATCTTTTAACAAATTGATAGCATGCTCTACTCCTTCTAAACCTGCAATCGATGCCGCATAAAGAAAAGGCCTTCCAATAAAAACGAAATCTGCACCAATAACTAAAGCTTTTAAAATATCATTACCTCTTCTAAATCCGCTATCAACCATAATGGAAACATCTTTTAGATGAGGAACTATATTCTCAAGTGCTTCTAATGAAGAAATAGCACTGTCAAGCTGCCTTCCTCCATGATTTGATATAATAATACCTTCTGCGCCAATTTCTTTTGCTATAATGGCATCGTCTTTATCCAGTATACCTTTAACTATAAGATTTCCTTTCCATTGCTTTCTTATCTGCTCTAGATGTTTCCAATTCAGGTTAGCCCTTTGTCCAAAATCTCTGTTAACAGAAGAAGAGAAAATAGGCTCACCACGAGTAGCAAAGAAATTTTCGAAATGAGGCATGCCATGCAATAATATAGTACGGAGAAAAGTATTCAATGTCCATTTTGGATGGGTAATACCATCGTAAGCTAATCTTAATGATGGTCTTAGAGGAGTTGAAAAACCGCTTCGTAAATTGTTTTCACGACCTGCCATTACAGCAACATCAACTGTTAAAATTAAAGTCTTAAAACCAGCCTTCTCAACTCTTTCGATAAGTTTTTCAATTCTATCACTTTCTCCTGGTAAATAAGCCTGGAACCATGTTTCCGGAGCCAATGAAATCACATCTTCCATTGGAATTAACGAAGAACCACTCATAATCATTGGTACTGAGGATTTTTTAGCAGCCTCTGCAAGTATCAAATCTCCCCTGTATGCTGCTAATGCACTAACCCCCATTGGAGAAATTCCAAATGGCGCACTCCAAGATTGTCCAAATAATTTAGTTTCAGTTGTTCTATTAGAGACATTTTTTAAAATTCTTGGTGTAAATTTATAATCTTCAAATATTCTTCTATTCTCTCGCAAGCTACTATTTGTTTCAGATCCACCAGATACATATCCAAAAATTGGTCTCGGCAAATGCTTCCTAGCATAATGCTCGATATCTTCTAGCGCATAAATTTTTTTTATTATTTTTTTCATAAAATTACACTTATCAAAATTTATTTATTTTCTATAGTATTTAACGTTATTAATTTATTGACATATATATCTATAAATTAATAATATATATTATCAATTTATAAAATGTATAATATATATTATCAATTAACATTAAAAAAGAATTACTATGTTTAATCTTGATAAATTTATAGAAGATTGTGATTCCCGCATCACAACCAAAGACAATCATAAAGCTGTTATTGATATCGTAGCTAATGTAGTTGAAAATCCAAACGATCTTATGAAAATAATAGGCGAACCAAAAATTGGTGGGATTCAAAAATTATACCAATCAGAGAAATTTACGATTCTAAATGTAATATGGCCAGCTAATATGACTCTCGTCCCTCATAATCATAATATGTGGGCGGCAATAGGTATATATACCGGTAGAGAGGATAATATTTTTTGGAAGAGAGTAAATGGAGATAAAAATGGCCTTATTGAAGCTGCGGGCGCGAAATCAATAGGAGCCCGAGAAAGCGCACCATTAGGATCAAATATTATACATTCCGTAACTAATCCAACAAATAAATATACCGGAGCAATACATGTGTATGGAGGTGATTTTTATGAAACACCAAGAAGTCAATGGGATTGTGAAAATTTGATAGAATGTCCATTTGAAGTTGAACATTCTAAAATAGCCTTTGAATTAGCTAATGCACGAGCTAATATAAAATAATTATTTAAAAATAATAACTTATCATCATATTTATTAATTTATTATATCAATAATTTTCTTTGAACTTCCAGACCGAATAATTGCTTCAAAAATCTCAATATTTGCAATCATCTGCTCTGGTGTAATAATGTATGAGCTATTCCCTATAATTGCATCAGCCCATGATTCAAAATTTTCTTTTACGGTATTCGTATGGGCGTGATTAGTAACAGTTCTTTTGCCGTTTGAATCACAATAAATTAGTTCACCTGGATCGTCATGCTCAAAATTATTTACTTCCCTAGCCTCAACCCAACCTTTATCGCCAAAAACAGTAAACCTTCCATAAAATGGTGTCGCAATCGATACAGAAACAATACCAGTAATTCCATTTTCAAATTCTATGTTTGCTGCCATCGTATCTATCCTTGGCGCATCGTATGCAATACTAGACATCGTTGAATATACTCTCTTAGCTCTTCCAAACATCGATACCATAAAATCAGTTAAGTGTATTCCTCTAGCTGTAAATCCACCTCCAGGAGCATCTTCACTGCTAAACCTCCAATTATTATTATCCAATTTTTTAAATAAATCGTGACTAAAATTCGTCTCAACATGCAAAACCTTACCAATCGAACCTTCTGTTACATACTTAAAGAGCCTCTTCATTGCGGGCTCGTACCTTCTTTCGTGCCCCAATCCTAATATTATGTTATTTTTTGCGCAAACATCTAGAGCTTTTTTTGCTCCATCGACACTTAATGCAAGAGGCTTCTCGCAGAACACCTGTTTTCCTGAATTAACGGCTAATATGATATGCTCATGATGTAATTTATTTGGGGTTGCTAATATTATTGCGTCAATATTTTTATTCTCTAACACTTGAGAATAATCTGAAAGAATTTCTATTGCATACTCTTTAGCAAAATCATCCATTTTATCGGCAAAAGGATCTACTCCATGTGTGATATTAATCTTTTTACTATCATGCAAACTTTTAACGATAACTTTACCCCACCATCCCAATCCAATTACCGCAGTTTTCATTATTTATCTCCATCTTAATAGCTTATTTAATTCTTTTTGCCATTAAAGATTAGCATCATTGTAAATAAAGTTAAACCCAATATTGAGAAAAACATTAATGTGCTTCCTATGCCAACTAAATCTGCAAATAAACCCATCAAAACAGCACTAAAAGCTGCGACGCCAATAACAAGTACAACCCACAAACTCATTACACGTCCCCTATAGACATCATCTAATTCTAATTGCACAACAGCTTGCAAATCAATCCCATTGATTGTCATACAAAATCCTATAATAAACACTGCAACTATAGCTAAGTACCAGTTATTAGAGTATCCTAGTCCAATTAAGGCTAAAAAACCAAAAACAGAGCTAACATAAACTCTAAGTGGAATCCCTTTTTCGGGATCATTAGACCTTTGTGATGCTATGTATAGAGCGGCAACAAGCGCCCCAGCCCCAGCCCCAGCTAACATCTGCCCTAACCCTTGAGCCCCTTGGTTATAAATACCACCAGCAATAGCTGGTAATATTTCAATTGCCCCCCTGGCACATAAAGAAAACAAGGCAGTTAAAATACAAGCTTTTAAAATAATTGGTTGGTTGTAAGCAAATCTTGCACCATCCAAAAATTCATAAAAAATATTTTTCTTTTTTTGAGTCTTTCCCTCTCTATCTCTTATTTTAATTAGCGTTAAAGCAAAAGGCATACATAAAAAAAATGTAAAATTTATAAATATAGTTAGATTAAATCCAATGCTATCTATCAATATACCGCCTAATGCCGGACCTATTAAACGTGCGCTATTGAAATTAATTCCATGTACTGCTATAGCATTTGCTATATTGTCTTTCTCTACTATCCTAGGCACTAAGGTCATTCGAGTAGATCTATCTGCGCTTGTTGTAATGCCAATCACAAGTGCAACAATACATAAATTAAATATTGTCAGTGAATTAAAATAATAAAGTAATAAAAGTACGAATACCGTAATGGCAATAATTGTTTGAGTGATTATTGCAAATTTCTTTAAGTTAACGCGATCGATAATAACACCAAAAAATGGACTTGCAATTACGGTTGGAGCAAAAATAAAAAATGACAACAAACCAACTAGTGAAGCCAAACCTGTTAATTCCCATCCTAACCAACCGATTATCACACGATTAATCCATATACCATTCATAGCAAAAAAGTTGCCTGCTGTGTATATCTGAAAATCCTTACTATTAAGAGCACGAAAACGCATAAACAATCCCTTGAAAAAATTAACTCTCTTGGTTAGAAATTAAAAATAAGATAATATAAATTACACGATAATTAGTTTTACATATATAAATATGATATATAATAATTAATAATTAGAAAATATAAATTTATATATATATTACATAAATAATAAATAAATGTAGGATTGTTAAAACATAATAAAAAGGAGAATACAATGCGTACACCACGTTTAAATAGGGATGGTCATCAATGGATATATGACTGGATTGTAAAGGAAACTGGAAGAGTTTTTCATTGGGATGAAGATTCAAGGGAATTACCAAAATCAGTTAAGAGTCATGGTCAAATTTCAAAGCATCTTGGCAAACAAGGTCAAAGACTAGAAAGAGTTGCAGCTGAAGAAGAAGCTGCCGGACATTCAATGACAGCATTTGAACTATATTTCAAAGCTTCAGCAAAATTTGCTGCCGCTCAGCATCCTGTTTTAGAAACAAATGATGAAAAAATATATTTGCATGGCAGATGTCTAGCTAACTATGAGAAAGTAATTGAATTAGCGCCATATAAAATAGAGAGAGTTGAAATACCTTTTGAAGATATGCAATTGCAATGTAATTTTCATTTATGTCCAGGGAAAACCGTTGCTCCAGTAGTAATATTCATACCTGGTTGCGACATGACTAAAGAAATGTGGCCAGACCCTCGAGTTGTTGAAGCTCATGCAAGGGGAATGCATCTACTTGTTATTGATGGTCCAGGACAGGGTACAAGTAATATTAGAAATCAAAAATTAACACATGGTAATTATGAAAGAGCTGTATTGTCTATAGTTGATTGGCTTGAAACACGTCAAGAAGTCGATAAAGATAAAATAGGTATTTTTGCAGTATCAATGGGATCGCATTGGGGGCTTGAAGTTGCGGCAACAGGAGATCCTAGAATAAAAGCTGTAGTTGGTCCATGGGCTTCATATCTTGATAAGTATTACATTCTGGATACTTTCTCTCCACGATATAAACAATTATTTGGTTATCTTACTGGAGCAAAAAGCGAAGAAGAGCTCGATGAAATTGTAACACAAATGACCGTAGAAGGACGTGAGAAAGATATCAAATGCCCTATTCTACTAACTGTTGGTGAATATGATTCAAGAGCCCCAACAGAGTTAGTTTATAATTTTTACGATAAAGTAAAATCTCCTAAAGAGCTTTGGGTCTATGAAGACACTTACCATCAAGCTAAAATGTTCCAGGGCACAGGACAAGATCGTCATGATTGTCATATGATGTGTATGGATTGGCTTGTAGATGCAATGAATGGTAAATATAAAGCTGGTCACGATAAGCAAATGTACTTGAGAACAAATGGTGGCGGACCAAATGGGACACAAGGAGCAAATCAAGATCCTGCGCATTGGTGGGAAAAATAGTCAATAATTTACCCAGATTATATTTATTTTTATAACTATAATCTGGGTAACAACTATACATAAATATGGAGTTATATAATGACAAAACATGATATTGAGTTGCGACCTTACGGTCCTACTGCAGGACGTGAGCATCCATTAAATGGAACTTTACGTCCAAAAACATTAACTTTAGATTTGCACAATCATATGAGGACACCAGAAGCTGATACCTTGGTCAAACCCCATCTTCCTGCTGATTTCCATCCCTCTGTTGGCGTCGCAAGTGAATTAACAAAAGAAACTAATAAAAAACAAGGCGAAGATAGAGAAGTACCATTTACAAATATTGATGTTCGTCTTGCGCAAATGGACAAAGTTCATATCGATGTTTCTGCCCTATCATGCTCTCCTCAACAATTTTTTTACATGGTTGACAAGAACCTTGGAGCAGAATCTAGTGAACTCATTAACAATAATATCGCAAAAACGGTATTAACAAATCCGAAAAGATTAACAGGATTAGGTACCGTACCCCTTCAAGATACTGATCTTGCTATTAAAGAATTAGAGCGTTGCGTTAATGAACTTGGTTTTAAAGGTATTCAGATAGGTGCTCGCGTAAAAGATGAAGAATTATCTGCTGAAAGACTTGAACCATTTTGGGATAGATGTGAAGAATTAGATGTTTTAGTTTTTATACACCCTTCTTCTTTTTATAGTTCAAGATTTGGAGATCATTATCTTTTAAATATCGTTGGCAATCCATTGGATACTACTGTAGCAATGCATTATTTAATTTTTGATGGCGTAATGGCAAGGCATCCAAAAATTAAGTTTTATATATCTCATGGTGGAGCATTTCATGCGGCCTATGGAGCTAGAATGGATCACGCGTACGGTGCTAGAATAGACTGTAGGCAAAAAATATTCGAACTTCCAACTACATACCTTAAAAGATTTTATTTTGATACTCTCGTTTTTGCGGTCGATCAACTCGAATTCCTAATAAAAAAATATGGACCTGACCATATTGCCATTGGAACAGATTACCCAGCCGATATGGCCGAACACGATCCAATTGAGCACGTTTATCAAGCGGAAGGTATATCAGAAGAAGATAGAGAGAAGATATGCGGATTAAATGCTCTTAAACTTCTTAATCTGAAATCAGAAGACTTTAGTTAAATATCAAAAAATGTAGAAACGGTCTTTTTTTAAAGATCGTTTCTACAATAGAAAATCTATAATAAAGTAATTATTTTTTGGTTATTGCAGCTAAAACTTTTGGAGGCGACAATGGTAATGAATTAAACCTTATTCCAGTAGCATTGTAAACTGCATTTGCAATAGCTGCAGTTGGTGGAATAATAGGTACTTCACCTATTCCTCTAACGCCATAAGGATGATAAGGATTAGGTACTTCCACAATATCGGTATCTATAAAAGGAACATCCGATGCAACAGGAACTCTGTAGTCAAGAAAACCAGGATTTTGTAATCTTCCATCATCACCATAAATATACTCTTCATTTAAAGCCCAACCAATTCCTTGCACTGCACCTCCTTGATATTGCCCTTCAACATATGCTGGGTGTATTGCTTTACCAGCATCTTGAATAATAGTATGTCTAAGAATTTTAATACTCCCAGTTTCTTTATCAACTTCAACATCTACAATTTGAGTTCCAAAACCAGGACCCGCACCCTGAACATTCTTTTCACTATGACCTGCAATGGGACCACCAGTTTTTGATGCATTTTTAGCTATATCTGAAAGAGGAAGAGGATCGAACCCTCCTACGTTTGAACTTGCAGGCCTTGCAAACCCATCTTCCCAGACAACTTCATCTAACGGCACATTCCATGTTTTTGCTGCTCTTATTTTACATTCCTCAATTGCCTTTCTTGCGGCTAGAACAGCAACTATTCCTCCAGCGAAAGTACCCCTACTTCCAGCAGTAACAAAATTAAATCCTAGCTGTGAAGTATCGCCAGTAGTTACTCTAACTTTATCAGAATCAATTCCAAATTCTTCAGCTACCATCATAGCTAGAGATGATCTCGATCCACCTGCTACATCAATAGTACCGATTGTTAAAGCAATAGTCCCATCATCATTAACATTTAAAGATGAAGTCGTATCATTTCCAATATTCATCCAAAAACCAGTGGCAACTCCCCTTCCTTGATTTTTTTCTAATGGAACATTATAATTTTTATGAGCTTTTGCTCTTTTTAGAGTCTCTAAAAATCCAATTTGAGGAAATGTAACACCATAGTATGTTTGCGTTCCTTGTTTTGCGGCATTCATAATTCTTAGATCGAGTGGATCTATGGATAGATTTTCTGCTAATTCATCCATAACACTTTCAACTCCAAATGCAGCTATAGGAGCTCCTGGTGCTCTATATGCAGCTACCTTTGGTCGATTAGTGGTTACATCATGCCCAATAACTCTTACGTTCTCAATATCATATCTAGTGAAACACGTAATTGTTGCTTGTGGCAACGGAGAACCAGGAAATGCTCCTGATTGCATATCGATCTGAGCGTCAGCTGCTATAATTTTTCCGTTTTTATCACAGCCTATTTTAACTTTTACATGTCCTGCTGGACTGGGTCCACTTGCCCTAAAAACTTCATTTCTTGACATTACCATTTTTACAGGTCGATGGACTATTCTAGACAACATAATTGCTAAAGGCTCAAGATAGACATTATTCTTACCACCAAAACCGCCCCCAAGTTCTGTTGGAATGACCTTAATTTTGGAAACCTCTATACCAAGCAATTTAGCACATTGAGATCTTATGACAAAATGTCCTTGACTACATGTATAAACCTCAACTTGACCGTCTTCAGTACAAGATGCAACTGCAGCATGTGGTTCAATATAACCTTGATGGACCGGTTTAGTATTAAATTCTCTTTCAATAATAATATGAGCCTTAGAAAAAGCATTCTCTATATCACCTTTTTCCCATGTTAATCTTTTGGCTATATTAGAGGGTTCTTTTGGCGGAGATTCTATTATGGGTTCTGATCCTAATCTTTTGCGTTCTATCAGAGTATGCTGATCTTTATGCAATAGAGGTGCCCCTGGTTTCATTGCCTCAACAACATCAATAACATGGGGAAGAATTTCAAAATCTATTTTGATTTTTTTTAATGCTTCTTTTGCAATAGATTCTGATATAGCGGCGATTGCAGCAATAGGATGGCCATCATATAATACCTTCTCGCGTGCCATAACATTTCTTGTCATATCCCTAAAATTAACAATCATTTCACCGACAGGTATAAATTGCGAAGGCATATCTTCTAAGTCATCACCAGTTATAACAGCTTTTACACCTGGCATTGCTAGTGCCGCAGAGACATCAATAGATTTAATTAGCGCATGCGCATGCGGACTTCTATATACGGAACCATAAAGCTGTCCTGGCAAATTAATGTCAGCGCCATACCTTGCTCTTCCAGTAACCTTATCAACTCCATCTGGTCTAATTGGCCTCGTACCAATAATTTTTAATTCTTTTTCTTCATAAGCTATTATATCTGACATTGTGCTATCCTCTCATTTCTTCGGCAGCATCGAGAACTGCTTCAACAATTTTATGATACCCAGTACATCTACAAAGATTACCAGCAAGCCAATAACGCACTTCTGTTTCTGTAGGATCTGGATTTTTTTCCAATAAAGCACGTGCTGCAATTAAAAATCCTGGCGTGCATATACCACATTGAAGTGCGGCGTGTTCCAAGAATTTCTTTTGCAGAACATGCAAATCTTCACCGTTTGACATACCTTCTATTGTATCGATATTCTTTCCCTCAACTTCAACTGCTAAGGTTAAACAAGAACAGACTAAGCGGTCATCTAACATGACAGAACAAGCGCCACAGTCCCCAGTGCTACAACCTTCCTTAGTTCCCGTTAATTGAAGTTGATTTCTAATAACGGAGAGTAGAGTTTCATTGGATTCACACAAGAAATCACAATTATCTCCATTAATTTTTGCCTCTATATGTTGTCTAGTCATTTATCTTATCCTCTCTAAAGCCATATTTAAAGCTCGTTTTGCTATTACACCAATTACTTGAATTCTAAATTCTACCGTTCCTCTTTTATCGTTAATAGGTCTTGCAGAAGCTCGCACTTTTTCAATATAATCTTCAATAATTTCTTCGGTTATTTTATTTCCGATTAAAGCAGATGCCGCATCTTCAACAACAAGAGCTTTCTCTGCGACCGCTCCAATTGATATTTTAGCGTCTTCACAAATACCAGAATCTGACAGCGTGATATTAACGCCAACTCCAACAACAGCGATATCCATTTCTGTACGTGGTGTAAACCTTAGATAAGCACCACTAGAATTTTGTTTTTTTAATGGGAGTTTTATTGATACAAGTATTTCATTAGATTTAAGCGTAGTTTTACCCGGCCCTTTTATAAAATCCTCAACCAAAACTTCTCTTCTTCCATCAGGACCCGCAATAATAGCAAATGCACCCGATGCAATCATAGCAGGAATACTATCAGCAGCAGGAGAAGCATTGCATAAATTTCCTCCCATGCTGGCCCGACCTTTAATCTGTATTGAACCAATCAACTTAACACCATCGACCACACCTGGCCAATCTTTTGCGAACTCTTCGTGTTCTGCTATTTCCATGCCAGTTACAGCTGCGCCAATAACATAAGCACCATCTTCTTTTTTAAATTCTTTCATTTCTTTAATGTTTTTTATGTCTACAACTAAGTCTGGATCTGCAACCTGAGATTGCATTTGAACTAATAAATCCGTTCCACCTGCAAGGAGTCTTGTATTACCCGATGCATTTGAAATAAGAGAAATAGCATCATCTATTGATTTTGGTGATTCATATTGCATTTTTATAACCCTTTTCTAATCGCTAAATTCAAATATCATTTTAATATATCTATTAGAATTTAAATAAAATTATTATTTAAAAGTCGCCAACTCTTCGGCTGCCGATAATATAGGAAGACCTTCGATTACATTTGACTTTCTTCCATTCACGCCTACCGGTATATCACCTACGAGCGTAATTCTGTATAGCTGCCTATCAAAATCAGCATCAAATATATCCAATGGAGCTAGATGAGCTGTTGATCTATTATCCCAAAAAGCAATATCTCCCTCTTCCCATCTATACCTAACTGTAAACTCAGGTCGTACAGAATGTTCTAACAAAAATTCTAAAAGGTTTTCACTTTCCCTTGGATGCAATCCGCTTATCCTATCAACAAACTGAGGGCTTATATATAAGACCTTCTTTTTACTTTCAGGATGAACTGTAACTAAAGGATGCTCTGTTATTAAAATTCTGTCTTTAACATTAGCAGCGTATTCATCGCTTGTCTTGCCATTACCAACACCGTTAAAAGAAGTTTTGAATTGATGAACTGCATTTAAATCCTCAATCATATCTTTCATTTTATCAGACAGAGCTTCGTAAGCAGCGTTTAAATTTGTCCATTGTGTATCGCCACCGAAGGGAGGAATTATAGTTCCTCTTAGAATAGATCCTGTTGGAGGATTTATAGCTGGAGTAAGATCCGTATGCCAGAAAGACCAAGGTCTCTGCATTGGTTTGCCACGATACGTAGTATTCCCTTTTCTTAATTTTGCTACTGAGTATATTTCTGGATACTGATCATCGTGACCAAATACTGGGTGACCAATAGTTGGTTCACCAAATTTTTTTGCAAAAGATATATGTTCAGAATGTGAAAGATCTTGACCTTTAAAAAAAACAACTTTCCAATCAACCCAAGCTTTTCTAATTTCTTTAACTACTTCTTCTCCAAGAGGTTTTTTAAGATCGACATTTGAAATTACAGCACCTATATGCAAAGATAGCGGACTAACTTTTATATGCTTATATTCATAACCGTTATCTGACATTATATACAACCTCCTAGTTTAAATTTATTATATACATTCATTGATATATTACACTATATTATATAGTATTAAATAATATTAAAACCAAATTTTTTTGTAAAAATTAACTGAGAATATATATTATGAGAAGAAGTATATCCGCAAACGAGTTAAATAAAAAAGCAGAAGCGTTAATTCCGTTTCTTAAAACACAAAGCAATGAAGTAGAGAAAAATAAATCTCTAACAAAATCCATTATCAATAAGTTGCATAACGAAGGTTTATTCAGGTACCATCAACCTAAACTATGGGGTGGTATGGAATTAGAATTTTCAGCATGGCTTGATATTCCTGAAATCTTATCAAGAGGAGATTGTTCAACAGGATGGTCGGTTGCAAATATTGCCTCACACCATAGGACATTAGCCTTGTTTAGCGAAGAAATTCAGGACGAAATATGGTCTGATAACCCAGATGTAATTATTGCTGCTGGCAATATCTATAATCAAGGAGTTGGGAAGGTTGTAGACGGTGGTTTAGTTATATCAGGAAAATGGAACTTCTGTTCTGCCATACAAATATCAGAATGGTGTTTATTTGCATTCCTTGTGAAGGATGGCGATAAAATTCTAGATTGGTCTCAGTGTATAGTCCATAAGAATGATTATGAAATCGTTGATGATTGGGATACGATGGGTATGAGAGGAACAGGAAGTTGTACAGTAATTGTAAAAGATTTATTTATTCCAGAGTATAGAATACAATCAATGGCTATAAACTTCGCTAACCATAAATTTAAAGGGGTAGATAAAAATAAAAATCCAATGTTTCAAATATCAACTCCTTCAATTGGCGGACACGGTCTAGCTGGTTGCTCTGTGGGAGGGGCTCAGTTATGCTATGATATAATGAAAGAATGGGTATTGGAACGCTCCACAAGTACGACAGGAATTAAAATGAAAGATATTCCATCAATTCAGTATAGACTTGGTGAGGCCGCTTCTAAAATTGATGCTGCAAGATTAATTTTACGTAACGATTGTGTAGAAGTTGAAAAAATGATGTTACATAATATGGAAGTTAATATTAATACAAAACTAAAATACAAAAGAAATGCATCATTTGCAGTACAAAATGCCCTTGATGCAACTAGAATAATCCAACAAATTGCTGGTGCAAACGGAATATATAATAATTCACCAATTCAAAAGGCTGTAAGAGATGTTCAATCCTGTTCAACTCATATACATTTTAGTACTGATTTACAAATGACACAGTGGGGAAGAATTGAACTTGGCGGAGAATTTACCAGCGCTACAATGTAAAAGGATACTCGTACATGAAAATACCATTTGATAATAATAAACTTGACAGATTGATGGACGAACAAAATATCGACTTCTTATTGATCACTGATAAAGACAGTGTTCAATATTTGCTTGGCGGGTATAGATTTTTTTTCCTTGCCCATAAAGATTCAATTGGAATAAGCAGATATCTTCCGACCATTGGCTATCCAAAAGGGGATCTAGAAAATTCCTTTTATATTGGTAATGGGCTTGAAAAACAACAACAAGATGTTGAGCCAATCTGGATTCCAAACATTGTAAATAATCAATGGACTAGTTCTCAGGCTGGGATTGATGCAGCAGAAAATATAAGAAAATTAGGCTATGATAAACTTACAATAGGTATAGAATTTTGTCATATGCCATCAGATACATATATTAAACTAAAAGAGAATTTACCAAACGTAAAATTTGTCGATGCTTTACCATTAATGCAAGAATTAAGAGTGATTAAAACACCTGAAGAGCTAGAAAAATTAGAATTAGTTTCTAATTACATCACACGTTCAATGGAAAAAGTAATGACTACGACAATTCCTGGTACAAATACATTTGATATAGCAGAAGAGTTAAGACGAGATGAGGTAAATAAAGGCCTCAATTTCGAATATTGTCTTGTTGCGGCAGGCGCATGTTACAATAGAACGCCTTCAAAAAAATTTACTTGGAACAAAGGTGAAGTGCTATCACTTGATTCTGGAGCCAATTTAAATGGATATTTAGGAGACTTATGCAGGATGGCTGTTATGGGTAACCCTACAACCCTTATGCAAGATCTATTGTCGCAAGTGAAGGCAATCCAGGATGCGCCGAGAAAAATAATAAGAGCAGGTATCACTGGAAGAGAAATTATTGAAATTGCAGAAAATGAAAAAAATAAATGTGATCCTAAAAATCATATAAAATTTATGGCCCATGGCATGGGAATAATTCAGCACGAAGCTCCTCATTTAGATGATACGGGAATTGTTCCCTATCCAGCACCTTATAAAGACAGACCTCTAGAATCTGGAATGGTTTTGTCCATAGAAACAGACCTTAAAAGCGATGAAATTGGTTTAATAAAATTAGAAGATACTGTTGTTGTAACTGAGAATGGTTGCAAAGGTTTTGGAGATAATATAAGAGATTGGGTATGTAATTATCAGGAATAAATATGAGTATAAAAAAAGCAGTAAATATAAATGATCTTAAGAAATTAACAAAAAAAAGATTACCAAAAATAGCTTATGATTTCCTCGAAAATGGAGCAGAAGACGAATTATGCTACAATAGAAACCTAGTATCTTTTTCTGATTATAAACTATTGCCAAGATATTTAATTGATATAACTAAAAGAACTCAAGAAACTAAATTATTTGATAAAGTTTATTCAAGTCCATTTGGCTTTGCACCAACGGGGACAGCTGGCCTCTTTAAGAGGGGTGCCGAAGGAATGCTTGCGCATATTTCAAAGAAAAGAAATATTCCTTATATAATGTCAGGAGCTGCGAATGCTTCAATTGAAGAAATTGCTGAGATATCATCAGATCATACTTGGTATCAAATATACGCAACTCTCGATCGTGAGATTGCCTATGATCAAATAAAAAGAGCAGAGTTATCTGGCTTTGAAGCATTAGTCATAACCGTTGATGTGCCAATAAGAACCAAACGAGAAAGAAATATCCGTAATGGATTTTCTAACTCTCAAAGAATGAAACCATCAATATTTTTAGAAGCTTTAACACATCCAGGTTGGATATTAGAGTATTTAAAAAATGGTGGTCCACCTACTATGGGTAGTTGGGTAAAATATGTAAAAGGAAAACCTACAGTAGATGAAACTGTTAAACTTTTTACGAAAAATATACCAGCAACTAATCAAACATGGGAAGACATAAAAAAATATAGAGATCTATGGCCGAAAAAACTTATTATAAAAGGTATATTGCATCCTGAAGATGCTCTAAAAGCAATAGATTGCGGCGTAGATGGAATTATTTTATCAAATCATGGAGGAAGACAATTAGACAGAGCCCCAACACCAATAGATGTTTTACCAGAGATATCTCAACTAGTAGGAAACAAAATTGATGTGATGATAGATGGAGGAATAAGAAGAGGAAGTGATATTATAATTGCATTATGTCTAGGTGCTAAATTTGTATTTATAGGGAGAGCTGGTTTATATGGAGCTGCAGCTGGAGGATTAGAAGGTATAGACAAAGCATATAACATATTAAGGGAAGAAATAGATCAAAACCTTGGTCAAATAGGATGTACGAATATATCAAATTTAGGAGATGAATGGCTATTCAATAAATAATTATAAAAGATTTAGGAAAAAAAATGGAAATTAAACCAATAACACCAACCATAGGTGCGGAAATTATTGGAGCAAACTTAGAAAATCTTTCAAACTCTGAATTTAATGAGATTGAAGAAGCTTTTATTAAACACCAAGTCATATTTTTTAGAGATCAGCCGTTACTTTCAGTAGATACACAAATTCAATTTGGCAAACGATTTGGTAATCTTCATTTTCATCCTGCCGCCCCTCACCACGAAAAATATCCAGAAATTTTTGTAATACATGCAGATAAAGATTCAAAATTTGCTGATGGCAACGGTTGGCATACCGATGTCTCTTGTGACACTGAACCTCCTCTCGGTACATGCTTACAGCTTCACATATTACCTCCATCAGGAGGAGACACCCTATACTCTAGTATGTATGCTGCATTTGAAACTCTATCAGAAAAAATGCAATATTTTTTAACTGATCTTACAGCAATACATGAATCAGAACATATCTATAGAGGTCGTTATGACCATAGAGGTGTTGATAATTCAAAAAAGATATTTCCTTCAGCAGAGCACCCTGTTATTTGTACCCACCCAAAGTCAGGAAGAAATGCGCTTTACGTAAACCCAAGTTTTACAACAAAAATCAAAGAACTATCTGATCAAGAAAGCGCCTCTTTATTAAGTTTTCTATTCAAGCATCAACAAAGACCAGAATTTCAGATTAGATTCAAGTGGTCAAAAAATGCCATTGCATTATGGGATGACCGATGCACGCAACATTTTGCAATTTGGGATTACTGGCCTAATGAAAGAAAAGGTCATAGAGTTACAATCAAAGGGTCAAAGCCTTTTTTTAAAAATAAAAAACTTAATACCAGTCAAATGAAATTATCAGCAAAATTAGGCTAACATAGCTAACATAAATATATTTATAAAATAAATACTAATTTGATTTTTGAATTTTCAATTGAGAATAATTCTTAATTGAATTATTTACTTGCGAATAATTCTTAGTTGCATTATAAAATAATAATTATAATTTTAAGGAGTTAAATACTTTAGTATGCTAAGAAAAATAATCTCATTAATAATATTATCATATTTTATTATACCATCCATATCTAATGCTAATGAAAAATTTAAAGTTATTACAACCTTTACGGTAATCGCAGATATTGCTAAAAATGTTGCTGGTGATGCAGCAATCGTTGAATCAATAACAAAACCGGGAGCAGAAATACATGGCTATCAGCCAACTCCACGCGATATAATAAAAGCTCAAGATGCAGATTTAATATTATGGAACGGACTCGGTTTAGAGGTTTGGTTCGAACAGTTCTTTAATAATTTAAAAGATATACCTGCAGTTACAATAACAAAAGGCATAGAGCCAATTGGTATAAGAGAAGGACCGTATACCGGTAAACCTAATCCCCATGCCTGGATGTCATTAGATTCTGCAATTATTTATATAAATAATATAAAAGATTCTTTAATACAATACGATCCTATAAACGCTAAAATATATATTGAAAATGCTGAAAATTATATACTAGAACTTTCAGATCATTTAATACCAATTCGAGAAAAAATTCTATCAATTCCCGAAGAAAAAAGATGGTTGGTTACAAGCGAAGGTGCCTTTAGTTATTTAACCCGTGATTATAAAATGAAAGAACTATTCTTGTGGCCTATGAATGCAGATCAACAGGGAACCCCTCAACAAGTACGTAAAGTTATTGATTTAGTAAAAGAACACAATATTAAAGTAATATTTAGTGAAAGTACTATTTCCCCTAAACCAGCAATGCAAGTAGCAAGGGAAACTAAAATTGCATACGGGGGGATATTATATGTAGATTCTTTAACAAAAGCAGATGGCGATGTTCCTACATACCTTGATTTACTTAGAGTAACAAGTGAAACTATAGCCAGGGGCTTGAATGCAGAATAAAGAAAATCAAGGGATATACGTTAATGATGTTTCTGTAATATACAGAAATGGACATCAGGCCATAAAAGATACATCATTTCAAATTCCTACTAGCACAATTACAGCTTTAGTTGGCGTAAATGGATCAGGAAAATCAACATTATTTAAAGCAATTATGGATTTAGTTCCCCTCGCAAAAGGGGAGATAAATGTTCTAAATCAATCGAATAAAGTTGCTCTAAAAAATAACATTATAAGTTATGTACCTCAGTCAGAAGAAGTAGATTGGAGTTTCCCTGTATTGGTTGAAGATGTTGTAATGATGGGCAGATATGGATACATGAATTTTTTTAGAATTCCATCAGAACTAGATAAGCAAGAAGTTACAGAAGCGCTAGAAAAAGTTAATATGAATCAATATCGTAAAAGACAAATTGGTGAGTTATCAGGCGGACAAAGAAAAAGAGTTTTCATCGCGAGAACTTTAGCGCAAAAAAGTGATGTGATACTCCTAGACGAACCATTTACTGGCGTTGATGTTAAAACAGAAGAATCTATTATCAAATTAATGAAAGAATTAAGAGATATTGGTAAAATTATATTAGTATCTACGCATAATCTTGGAAGTGTCCCTGAATTTTGTGATAGAACTGTTTTAATTAAAGGTACCGTATTAGATTACGGATTAACAAAAGATATTTTCAATCAAAAAAATCTTGAGAATACGTTTGGTGGCGTTTTAAGACATTTTGTCTTACCTGAATCTGAAGGTAAACATTCATTAACCATACTAACAGACGACGAAAGACCTTTTGTATCCATAGATAAAAACAATAAAGTTTGATTGTGATGATAGAAATACTCCTAAAACCCTTCGAATATAGTTATATGGTAAATGCTATGTGGGTTAGCGGGCTAATTGGATGTATTTGCGCCTTTTTATCATGTTACCTTATGTTAAAAGGGTGGTCTTTGATTGGTGACGCATTAAGTCATTCGATTGTTCCTGGAGTAGCTGCAGCTTATATATTGGGATTTCCATTTGCAATAGGCGCTTTTTTTTCTGGAGGACTTGCCGCGGCAACAATGATGTTCTTAAATGCAAAATCTGGCTTAAAAGAAGATACAATAATTGGTTTAATATTCACATCATACTTTGGATTGGGTCTCTTTATGATATCCTTATCTCCAATGTCTGTTGATATTCAAACAATTACTTTAGGTAATATCCTTGCAATTACGCCAGCTGACACAATACAATTAGTAATCATAGGTTTAATTACGTTAATTACTTTATCATTAAAATGGAAAGATTTAATGTTAACGTTTTTTGATGAAATACATGCAAAAAGTGTTGGTATTAATACCACTATGATGAAATTTATATTTTTTGTATTACTTTCAGCCTCTACCGTAGCTGCCATGCAGACTGTTGGAGCATTTCTTGTAATCGCAATGGTCGTTACCCCTGGCGCAACGGCCTATCTAATAACAGATCGATTTCCAAAACTTCTATTAATAAGTATTTTAATTGGATCAACAACAAGTTTTATTGGAGCCTATATAAGCTTCTTTTTAAACGGAGCAACTGGTGGCATTATTGTATCATTGCAAACTTTATTTTTTATATTGGCTTTTATAGCTTCTCCCAAATATGGTCTATTAGCTAACGCTAGAAGAATACATAAAATCAAAAACAAAACGATATGAATATGATAAATTTATTATTACAACCCTTTGAATTTGAATTCATGATTAATGCATTTTTAATATCTATTGCAATATCTATTCCTGCATCAATATTATCATGCTATTTGATACTCAAAGGATGGTCTCTAATGGGAGACGCGATATCTCATGCCGTTTTACCTGGAATAGTAGTAGCTTATATAATAAATATACCCCTAATTATAGGTGCATTTATTGCAGGATTATTATGCACATTTTTTACGGGATTTATATCTGATAATTCAAGGGTTAAGCAAGATACTGTTATGGGCGTTGTCTTCTCAGGCATGTTTGCAGTTGGAATTGTAATTTATACTAAGATTGATTCAAATTTACATTTAGATCACATTTTATTCGGCAATATGCTTGGTATAAATAAACAAGATCTAATTATTACATCAATAATAACAACCTTAATATCTATAGTTATATTTATTAAATGGAAAGATTTATTAGTTTTCTGTTTTGATCCTATTCAATCTAAAGCACTTGGGCTAAATATAAAATACTTACATTATGGATTATTGATACTTTTATCCTTAACTATCGTAACAATACTTAAAGCTGTTGGAATTATATTAGCAATATCTCTTTTAATTACACCAGGTGCGATAGCTTTTTTAATAACAAAAAAATTTAGTCATATGCTTTTATATTCGATAATAATATCAACTGCTTCAACATTATCGGGAGTCTATATGAGTTTTTATATTGATAGTGCTCCAGCGCCTACAATCGTTCTAGTTATGACAATTGTATTTATAATTACTTTTATAATTTCTAGTTTTAAAAAGACATATAATCCAGAATACAATAATATCAAAAATAACTAAAAAAGAGAATAACTATGAATTATCAACGTCTGTCCATATAGATTCATTGTTAGCTGATTTAACCATAGCTTCATAGGCGGCGATACCTGAGACTGCTTGTTCCATTGAAACTGGAAAATCTTGATTCAGTGATATTGAATCAGCAAAAGATTCCAAAGCTAATCCCACAATATTAGTATCTGGATAGCTTGTAACTTTTTCTTTATTATCCAAACCTTTCAATATTAATTTACTTTCTCCATCCATCAGCACATAGCCTTTAGATCCATATACATGCAACCTCCAAATATCTGCCGTTACATATATCGAACCTAAATATCCACTTATTCCATTTTCGAATTTCATCATCATTGAAGTTGTATCATCAACATCAACATCCACAATCCTTCTATTACTCATACCGGATATAGATTTTACATTACCTGCAATACTTATCATCGCATCTAAAACATGAATTCCCCTAGCAGCCATAGCACCTCCTGGACTTTCTTCTCTATTCGCTCTCCACATCCCCTCTTTTAATTTATATGCACTTGGACCGGATTGTTCACCCTCTATATGTAATATTTCACCTATTTTCCCATCGTTTATGATGCTCAATAAATCAAGGTATGCGGGCTGGAAACGACGACTGAAACCAACTCCTAATTTTAAATTATTTTTCTTTAATGATTCTATACATCTAATTGCATCTGATTTAACTAAAGTAATGGGCTTTTCTACAAATACATGCTTTCCTTTTTCTGCTGCTTGAATAATTTGATCTGTATGCAAGGAGTGAGGAGTGGTTAATACAACAGCATCAATAGAATTATTATTAATCACATCTTCGTAAGAATTCATTGCTGTAATATTTTTCTCATTTAGATAATCTGAATGCTGATCAGTATTTCGTGACATCGCAGCTACAAAGGATATTTTTTTACTTTTTTCTTGAACGCAATCTATTGAGTGTTTACCCCACCAACCTAATCCAATCATCGCTGCCTTTATCATCTAAAATTCTCCCGTTTATTTATATAATATATTTTTATATCAATTTTTACTTTTTAATTATATAAAAAAATTATGTTTAAAGAGTTCAGGTGGAAAAATAGATTATTAATTTATGTTTATAATATTTACAAAAAAAAAGATTTTTGTGAAATAGAAAATTTTTTTGTAAAAAATATTAAAGATATAAGCGAACGTAACCTTCTATTACTTAAGCTTGATATAAAAATAAACGACATAAATACTATTAGTAATATAAAAACAAAAAAACCTGGTCTTGTTCTTATAGGACTTGATGGAACTGAAAAATCTCATTCAACTGATATTAGCTTAATAAATAATTTATTTGATATTATAGACTCCATGCCGATGCGATTATCAAAAAATAATAAAATAAAATAAAATGCCATCATTTAGCAAAAGACAAATTGTATCGGGAATTAGGGATTTAATTATTCTTGGAATTATATTAATTATTTCCAAAAATTTTTTAATAAATTTTGAAAAATCAAATATATTATATTACATTATATTGTTATTTATAGGTGTTATAGGGTTATATTGCTTAATTAAAATGATATGGGCTGTGATCGCTTCTATTTTAATTCTAACAACAATTAACTATTACTTTTACAATCATACAACAAAATTCCAACATCTCTTATTAGATATTAGCGCATTATTGAATATGTTTATCTATTTATATTTACTATCTATAACATATGATATTTTATCACATATTAATAAAAGTGATATTTTAATTCTTCTTTTTAAGAGTATTAAGTTTATCTAAATAAAATTTATTTACAGATTTTTTACAAAAAAAATACATATTAATTTTATAATAGATACAACTTTTATATGAATATGGTGGGCCCGGCAGGATTCGAACCTGCGACAAAGTGATTAAGAGTCACCTGCTCTACCAACTGAGCTACGGGCCCGAATAAAGTATTTATACCTAACAACATCTAGGATATAAAATACATAGCATTTTTTTCTACGACAACTAAGAATTTATTTTAAATTTAAAATTATTAAGCTCTATAATCATAAAATCATATAGTCCTGCACCCTTTTTATCAACGGAATCCCTAATGCAGCTATAGATATTATTATCACTCCATTTTCTTTGCATGCTTAATACTTGTGAATCGCTAAAACCATCATTTTTTAAAGTTTGAGATATGCTATCTAATAAGTAAATAAGTTTTTGTATATTTGATTCATACCAAATATCTCTTAAATTCTCTTCACCAGATGGAAAAATATAATGATCGTCCTTTAATTGCTTTAAGTGCAATACCCGTTCAGCAATTTCTTGCAAACATGACATACCCCCTATTGATTTTACAGCGTCTCTTATATCTCTTAATGGTGTTTTCCCATCCCGTGCTATGTATTTTTTTTTAATTGATATAGGTTTTTGAGCGTAAAAAGGTATCTCAGCAGGATCTTGAGCCTTATTTTCCTTCAAAAAACATTTTAATACATGATCTTGATCACCAGTTAATAATAAAGATAACATCTGACGAATTGTGGGGTTCTTAATGCCAGCTTTAATTAATCTTTCTTTTGCAAGAGGCAAAGCATTCGGACGATCTGTTGAGATAGTATATTCTTTAATTTTATATAAATTTTTTAGTTTGATGGCTTTTCTAACTAAATCCTTATTAGTAGATTCTGGCACTTTACCATGCAACCCTATAAGATAATTTATAATACCTGGGTATAATGTATGATAAATATCTCTTCCTTCCAATTCATGCCAAAGAGATATTGCGGCCTGTCCTGTGGTATTAGCAGCATATGGAGTAACCTGTGTTGGTTGCCCTAAATCATCTAATATTTTAGACTGCATGGAATATATTGCAATTTGAATTGAATCCCAATCAGCTAATTCATTGTTTTTACCAAGTAATCTTCCTAAATTCTCAACCAAACCTGGAACTGACTTCAAAGTTGCCGAAGCACCACCAGCTGCACGCGCATCATGCATAGAGTCAATTAACTTGGAGCTATAAGAAGATTCATAATCACGATATTGAAAACGCAATGCAAGCAAACTCTTCATACTAGCTTTGATAGAATCTATATTTAATTTAGGAGCATTAGTATTAATCTTCATATCTGGATGATTTTTTATCAAACCTATCATTTTATTCATACTAGGATGCGAAGTTGAACCCGATAGGGCAGGATGCTGAACATCCATTGTAATTACACATCCACGTTCAACAGCTGCTTTCGCTGCAGCAATATAACAAGCCGGAGCCATTCCATAAGTTGAATGCGAATGTATGGTAATATCTTCATCTGGAAAACTATCATAAAGAGCAGATGCTAGTACGTAAACAAATTTTGGATCGAGACACCCGCTTGCTGATTTAAGATAAAAACCTTGATATCCCATATCAATTAACTCATTAGCAAATTGTAAGCATCCTTCGACTGTTATGTTAGGATTATCTTCAATACATATCGTACCTTGTGCAATAATATTATAGCCATCTTTTTTTGCTTCTTGAACAGCTTTAATAATACCAACAAGTGCGCGCGGATCATTCATACCGTGGAAAGTTTGAAGAATATTTATACCTAATTTAGCATATTCAAGAACTAATTCTTTGATAACATCATAAGGTTGTGGTTCATAGCCAAATAAAAAATCTCCACGAATAAGAGCTGATTGTTTAACACCACGTTGCCTAAAATGAGAAATTAACTTTTCAACTTCTTCCCATTCATTTCTGCCCTTCTTAGCAAATAAATCAAAGAAAGTTCCCCCAGCTGTTTGAATGGAATCTGTTCCAATTAGGTGGGCGGATGGATATGCATCTATGATTTCTTGAGCAGAAGGGTTTGTACCTAACAGTGATTGAATTCCATCACGTAAGACATCCTGAAAACGAATTAATGACATAAATGATAACTCTCTATATATAAAATTTTAAATGAATAAAACACTGAGCTCTTTATATAACTAATTATATGGAGTCAATTTTCGTTTTTTTTTCTTTTTCAGCTTTGGCTAATAATTTATTTAAAGCATTCAAATATGCCCTTGCTGAAGCAACAAGCGTATCAGTATCAGCGCTTCTTCCGATTGTTGAAGTCCCATTATCTTCTAACCTAACGCTAACTTCTGCTTGAGCATCAGTGCCTTCTGTAACAGCTTGAACCTGGTAAAGAGGTAATGCAACTTTATGTGGGAAAAGCGCCTTAATACTATTAAAAATTGCATCGACTGGTCCATCTCCGGTAGATGTGTTTGTAGTCAATACACCGTCGATTTCAAGGGTAATCTCAGCTTTTTGAGGACCTTCAGTTCCTGCGAAGACTGACAAGTTTTTTAACTTTAATCTATCACTTGAACTAGCAATCTCGTCATCAACAACTGCCATTATATCCTCATCATACACATTCTTTTTTTTATCTGCTAAGCTTTTAAATCTTTCGAATGCATCTTGAAAAGCGTTATCTCCTAAAACATACCCTAACTCTGCTAATTTTTCTCTAAAAGCATGCCTACCAGAATGCTTACCCATCACAAGTGTAGATTCTTTTAAACCTATGCTTTCAGGACTCATTATTTCATATGTATTGCTATTTTTTAACATACCATCTTGATGAATACCGGATTCGTGAGCAAACGCATTCTTTCCAACAATTGCTTTATTGTACTGTACAGGGAAAGCAGTTACAGCTGATACTAATTTTGATGCACGCAATATCATAGTTGAATCAATATTCATATTATACGGCAATATGTCCGCTCTAGTCTTAACTGCCATTACAACTTCTTCTAAGGCAGCATTACCTGCCCTCTCACCCAAACCATTTATTGTACACTCTATTTGCCGCGCACCTGCTTCAATGCCTGCTAGTGAATTTGCAACCGCTAACCCTAAATCATTATGACAGTGAGTTGAAAAAATCACTTTTTCAGAGCCAGCAACTCTATTCATAAGATTTTTTATCAAATTACCAAATTCTTTTGGTGTAGAATATCCAACGGTATCTGGAATGTTAATCGTAGTAGCACCTGATTTTATGGCAACATCACAACATCTGCACAAAAATTCTAAAGGAGTACGAGTTGCGTCCATACCTGACCACTCTACATCGTCAATAAGATTCCTTGCCTGTGTTACAGTTTTTCTAATTATTTCAAGAACCTCTTCTTCTGATTTATGCATTTGATGCTCTAAATGAATGGGTGATGTAGAAACAAAAGTATGTATTCTACCCTGCCTAGCTTTTTTAACCGCTTCACCAGCGCGTGCTATATCGTCAGATATTGCTCTTGCTAATCCGGCTATAATAGAATTATTAGATCTTTCAGCAACAGCTGAAACGGCATCAAAGTCTCCATTTGAAGCAATAGGAAATCCAGCCTCAATAATATCAACACCCATCTCATCTAACAGTTCAGCTACTTGAATCTTTTCCTCAAGTGTCATTGTGGCGCCAGGAGATTGCTCACCATCCCGCAATGTCGTATCAAAAATCCTTATATGGTTATCTGAACTGTTTTCCATCTATTCCTGTGTCGTAATGTTCTAATTTTTGTTTTTATCTACAAGTTTTCCAGCTGTAATCCAAGGCATCATTGCTCTTAAGCGCTCTCCAACTTCTTCAACAGGATGCAGATCATTAAGGCGACGAGTAGCTTTGAAAGTTGGTTGCCCTGCTTTACATTCATTCATCCACTGGGTAACAAATTTCCCTGTTTGAATATCTTTTAGAATATTCTTCATTTCAGCTTTAGTTTCACTTGTAACCAAGCGTGGACCTGATAAATACTCACCGTACTCCGCAGTATTGGAGATAGAATAGTTCATATTTGCAATACCGCCTTCATAGATCAGATCAACGATCAACTTAACCTCATGCAGACACTCAAAATATGCCATTTCTGGAGCATATCCAGCTTCTACAAGAGTTTCAAATCCAGCTCTTATTAATTCAACTAAACCGCCACACAACACAGCCTGTTCGCCAAATAAATCTGTCTCACATTCTTCTTTAAATGTAGTTTCTATTATACCGGATCTTCCGCCACCGATACCACTAGCATATGAAAGAGCTACGTCATGAGCATTCCCTGATGCATCTTGATGCACAGCTACCAAACATGGAACACCGCCACCTTTTTCATATTCACCCCTTACCGTATGACCTGGACCTTTTGGTGCGATCATGATTATATCTATGTCTTCAGATGGTTCGATTAAGCTAAAATGAATAGTTAAACCATGTGCAAATGCAACAGCTGTACCAGGTTTAATATTATCTGCTATATGATCTTTGTAAATATCAGGCTGTAACTCATCTGGAGCGCACATCATTATTACATCAGCCCATTTAGCTAATTCTGAGACATTCATTACTTTCAATGATTTATCCTCTGCTTTTTTTGCTGAAGAAGATCCCGGTCTTAAACCTATTGCTATGTTAGTAATCCCAGAGTCTAAAAGATTTAATGCATGAGCATGCCCTTGACTACCAAACCCGACTATGCCAACTTTTTTTCCTTTAATTAATCCAAGATCAGCATCTGTATCGTAATAAACTCGCATAATTTTTTCCTATCCCTTGTTGTTAATATATTTACAAATAAACAAAGAATTAGATATCATAAATAATTCTTTATATAAACTTTTTTTAATATTACTAAAATACTTACAGGCATTTTTATTTATATAAAAATACCTACAAACCCTCTGCACCTCTTTTTAGAGCGGCAACTCCTGTTCTAGAAACTTCAACTAGCCCTACATGAGACATTAGTGAAATAAATCTATCAATCTCTCTTGTTCGGCCCGTAATTTGAAAAATAAAACTCTCCAGTGTTGCATCAATGGTAATTGCATCAAATGCTTCAGCTAACCTTAAAGCTTCTAATCTCTCATTACCTTTACCTGCTACTTTAATTATCGCTAACTCTCTCTCTATAGCTCCTAATTCGCCAAATTCAGCAGTTAAGTCGGCAACTTTATGAACAGGCACTAATCTTTCTAATTGTACTTTAATTTGATCTATTACCGTTGGAGATCCATAGGTTACAATAGTTATTCTTGATAATTGTTTTTCACGCTCAACTTCAGAAACTGTTAGTGAATCTATATTATAACCCCTTCCAGCAAACAATCCAATCACACGGGCCAATACCCCGGGCTCATTATCAACGATAACCGACATTGTATGTTTTTCTTCTTGCTCTGAATTAGAACGAAGGTCGTATGTTGAGGTAGGTTCTTTTTTAACCATCTTTAAATTCCTTCATTTATCATTAAACCATTACCTTACCGTCATCACTTATTGCATTAGCAACAACCTCATCCGCAACATCTTCACCTAAAAGCATATCATTATGAGCACGTCCAGATGGTATCATTGGAAAACAATTGGTTAAGGATGCAACTTGACAATCAACTATCACAGGACCAGGTGTTTCTATCATTTGGGTTATAGCTGCATCAAGGTCTTTCGGGTTCTTAATCCTAATACCTGTTGCTCCATAAGCTTCAGCTAATTTTACAAAGTCTGGTAACGATTCTGAATAACTTTCTGACAATCTATTTCCATGTAACAATTGTTGCCATTGCCGAACCATACCCATATAACTATTATTTAAAATAAATACTTTTGTATTTAATCTATATTGCACAGCGGTAGATAATTCTTGAATATTCATTAAAATAGAAGCGTCTCCAGCAATATCAATTACTAATGATTTAGGATGAGCAACTTGCACACCATTAGCCGCAGGCAACCCATAACCCATAGTACCAAGACCACCAGATGTCATCCATCTATTTGGTTTTTCAAATTTATAAAATTGCGCAGCCCACATCTGATGCTGACCAACTTCTGTAGTTATATAAGTATCATAATTTTTTGTAATTTCGTAAAGTCTCTCTAAGGCCAATTGTGGCATAATTACATCAGCATTTTTCTTATATTTTAGGCAGTCTATTTTTCTCCAAGATTCTATCTCATTCCACCAATTATCGAATGGTGTTTGTACTTTTTCTATATTATCAGGCAATAACTCTAATAACTTTTTAAGCGTTATTCCACAATCACCAATAATAGGAACCTCAACTTTTATATTTTTGTTAATAGATGTAGCGTCTATATCAATATGAATTTTTTTTGAATTCGGTGAAAATTCATCAATTTTACCTGTAATTCTATCATCAAAGCGAGCGCCAACACACAACATGACATCGCAATCATGCATAGCCATATTTGCTTCATATGTTCCGTGCATGCCTAACATACCTAACCAATTTTTCTCTGAAGCTGGATAAGCCCCAAGCCCCATTAACGTTGAGGTTATAGGGTAGTTTGTCTTTTTGATAAATTCAGTAAGATATTCAGATGCCATCTTTCCTGAATTTATGACCCCCCCACCTGAATAAACAACGGGTTTTTTTGCATTTAATAGCAAATCAATAGCTCTTTTAATCTGCATTTCATCAGGAGTTAGAATTGGATTATATGTCTTATGTTTAATTTTATTTAAATTTTGATAGTCACCTAATGCAAACTGTATATCCTTAGGAACATCGACAAGCACAGGACCTGGTCTACCACTTTTTGCAACATAAAAAGCTTCATGCATAATTCTTGGCAGATCTTCAATATTTTTTACTAACCAATTATGTTTTGTGCATGCTCTTGTAATACCAACTGTGTCAGCTTCTTGAAAAGCGTCACTTCCAATCAAATGTGTAGGAACTTGACCACTTATGCATACAATAGGTATAGAATCTAATAATGCATCTGTTAATGCGGTAACCGTATTAGTTGCACCTGGCCCTGACGTAACAATTAATACTCCTGTCTTCCCAGTAGATCTTGCATAACCCTCTGCGGCATGCCCTGCACCCTGTTCATGTCTAACCAAGATATGTTTAACTTCTTCTTGCTGAAATATAGCATCATAAATAGGCAGTACTGCACCTCCAGGGTAACCAAATACAGAGTCTATCCCTTGGTCAGCAATTGCTTTTATTATCATTTCAGCGCCTGATATTTTATCTTGCATCAATAATTCCTATATTTTTATATAAAATAACAATAACATTACAAAAGTTACAATATAAATAAGATTCTTACAAATTCTTAATAACCATAAAAAAAAGGGCTTAAGCCCCATTAATGTATCACCCTTAGAAGATTTAAATCTTCAGGTGACACTTCTAACGACTACGAGTGTAATAAAGTTAAAATACATAATTACAAAATCCTATAAATATTAACTAGAAATAAAAAACTATATATATTTATATTGTATATTAAAAAAATAATCAAATAATAAATATATTATTGAGCAATTTTTGAAAGAATATTTTCAACTCTTAAATCAACCGGATCAATCCATTCCCAATCAACCATTTTCTTTCTTGCCCAAGTCAATTGCCTCTTAGCATATCTTTTCGTTAATAGGTTAATGGAATCAATAGCTTCCTGTTTATTGAATTTTCCATCTATTAATGCGGATAACTGACTTACACCTATAGCTTTCATAATAGGAAATTCATCTGAAATATTATTTTTAATCAGTTCTTCTATTTCCTGAATGCAATCTATTTGTAACATTCTATTTGTTCTATTTCTTATATTTAGATGTAAACAATCTTTATTAGGATTTAAAAATATTCTAACACTATTATGACTAGGTATTACTTTATCACCGCTACTCCTTCTCCACTCTTGAATAGAAATTCCTGTTTCTTCAAAAACCTCTAGTGCTCTAATAATTCTATTACTATCATTTGGATTTAACGAAGCAGCTACTGCTGGATCAAGTTGAAGTAACTGCTGATAAAGATAAGAGCTACCCATATCATTTTTTATTCCTAGCCATTTTTTTCTAATTTTATCAGAAATTCCTGGTATGTTAGACAAAGACCCAAATAAACTATCAAAATAAAGCCCGGTTCCTCCAACTATTACAGTAACTAAATCTAATTTTTCTGTGAATGTTATTATATCTTTCGCAGATTCAAGCCAATCACCTGCAGAATATCTTTTATTTGCATCAACGTTGCCATACAAAAAATGTGGAGTATTTGCCTCGTCTTCTATACTAGGTCTTGCGGTAACAATTGATAATTGCTTGTATATTTGCATAGAATCTGCATTTATAATAATTCCTTTACATTTTTGTGCTATTTTTATAGCTAAGTTCGATTTACCACTGCCTGTTGGCCCTGCTATAAGAATCGTTCTATTATTAACTTTGTTCATCTTAATTAACTCGTGTAATAGTTTTATGGAAAAAATTCTAACCTTAGCAACAAACCAAGATAATATTATATCATCTGAAACAATAGAAGTCATTGAAGATTATCTTGAAATAAAATTCAAAATACATTGGATAGAAGAAGGGATTGCATGCGATCTAATTACTAGTAAATTAAATTCAGATGAGAATAAAGACTTGATAAAAAAAATTGAAATTATCTGCAATAAATTAAAAATAGACTGGTCATTGCAAGCTGCTGCAAATAGGAGAAAGAAATTACTATTCTGCGATATGGATTCGACAATCATCGGCCAAGAATGTATTGATGAAATCGGAAGATATATTGGGAAGTATGATAAAATCTCTGAGATTACTGAAGAAGCGATGCAGGGAAAACTAACTTTCAATGAAGCTCTTGAAAAAAGAGTCCGTATGTTAAAAGATGTAAGTGAAGATGAGCTAGAAGAGATTTACAAATCATCAATTAAATTGAACAAAGGCGCTAATATCCTGATTTCGACGATGAGAAAACATAATGCCTACACAGTTCTTATCTCCGGTGGATTTACATTTTTTACTTCTCGCATAGCCTCTTTGATATCTTTTAATGAACATCATGCAAATGAATTAATCTTTAAAGAAAAGAAATTAACCGGAGAGTTAGAATTTCCTATACTTGGTTCAAATGAAAAATATAATAAATTAATTAAAATATCAAAAAAAATGAATATAAGTAACAACGATATTGTTTCAATAGGCGACGGAGCAAATGATATTAAAATGATTGAGCATTCTAACCTAGGGATTGCCTATAAAGCTAAACCAATTTTGAAGTATTATGCAAACAGTCAAATAAATCATACAGACTTAATATCAGCTCTCTATTTCCAAGGGTTCAGTAAGAGTGAATTTGCTTAAATCTCTAATTAAAGCTAATCAATCAAATCTTTTGTTAATTTATTTTGATTGGAAATATTTTAATCATATTAGATCCTCTTTTAACATGAAGCAGCATTAATGATTTATTTTGTTGCCTATATATATCAATTATACGAATAAATTGCTCTACATTTAATAAATCTGGTTTTGGAACAATTCTAATAATAATATCACCCTCTCTTAAGCCTCTTAAATATGCATCGGACGAACTATTAATACCAGATACTATCAAACCTTTTTCATTTGCCTCTAAATTATATTTTTCAATCATAGAAGCTGAAATTTTTGACAGAGCAAATCCAAGTTCATCAATATATTCAGATTCATCTGCTAAATCGACTTCTAACGAAGCTATTTCTAGCTCTTTTTCATCTAACCTATCTACTCTGACCCGTTTGTTGATATTTTTTCCATTACGAATAATAGAAACATTGACGGTACTTCCAATCTTTGTTTGAGCTACGACTTTTGGTAGCTCTCTCATTTCTTTTATTTCTATACCGCCGAAAGAAACTATAACATCTCCAGCTTTAATACCTGCCCTTGAAGCGGGACTTGGAATATCAACGTCTGCAACTAATGCGCCCTGATTAACTTTTAACCCTAAGCTTTCTGCTATTTCCTCAGTTACAATTTGTATCCTTACACCCAACCATCCTCTTTTAGTTTCTCCAAATTCATTAAGCTGATCTATTATATCGATAGCCGTATTTGACGGGATTGCAAAACCAATTCCTACAGAACCTCCTGAGGTTGATATTATTGCAGAATTAATTCCAATAACCTCACCGTTTACATTGAATAAAGGTCCGCCACTATTTCCTTTATTTATTGATGCATCTGTTTGAATAAAATCATCATAAGGCCCTGCATTTATATCCCTATTCATTGCAGAGACAATCCCAGCAGTAACAGTTCCTCCTAAACCAAATGGATTACCTATAGCTAAAACCCAATCTCCTACTCGCAGCTCCTCGGATGAACCGAATTTTAATGCTTTTAATGACTGTTCTTTTTCAGGATTAACTTTTAGAACAGCAATATCTGTTTTAATATCTTTTCCGATGAGTTCTGCTTTTAGTTTAATGCCATCAGAGAATATCACCTCAATCTCATCAGCCCCTTTTATTACATGAGCATTTGTTACAATAATCCCCGACTCATCGATTATAAAACCTGAACCTAATGAACTAAAAGTCTTCTTTTGTGATTCTTTATTTTTTTCAAGCCAATCTTTATAAAAATCAGGAATACTTTGATCTTTTGGAATGGAAGGAGAGCTATCGTTATTCGACACAACTTGAGTAGTTGATATATTTACTACTGAATTAATAACGTCTTCTGCAAGATCAGCAAAATTTGGACCAATAATAACAGACGGGGTTATTGAATTAGATGTTAACGCGTATGAGTTACCATTATGCAAACAAAGGATTAATATTGAGCATAATATTAATTTTATAATTGATAGCCTTATCTTCATCTAATGCTCCTATATTTTTTATAAATAATTTCTGATGTATTGAATTTAATATATATATAAATTTTGTCAAAATTATGTTTTTTCTATTTAGCTACCCAAATTATAAAAAGACCAATGATAACAAATAGTATTCCCCCATATCTCAAGGAGATATCAGAATAATCTAACATTAATTGGATTAATTTCTTCATGTAGACTGGATACATTGCGTATAAAAAACCTTCAATAACGAAAACCAAGCCAATTGCTATAAAAAATTCATTCATGAATATTTTAATTTATTATCAACTAAATTAGTTTCTGCCAGTTGGGTTTTTAAAGTAATCAAAAAAATCACTCTCCGGTGAAATAACAAGCCTCGTATCTCCAGACTGAAAACTCTTCTCGTAAGCTATCATAGAACGATAAAATTTAAAAAACTCTGGATCTTTTCCATAGGCTTCAGCATAGAGTCTGTTTCTTTCCGCATCACCTTCACCTCTTGTTGCCTGAGCTTCTGCATTAGCCTCAGCAATTATAACTCTTGATTGCCTATCAGCTTTTGAGGTTATTCTTTGCGCTTGTTCCATACCTCTTGCACGAATATCATTTGCTTCTTTTTCACGAGCTGTCTGCATTCTTCTATAAACAGCTTGGCTGTTAGCATCTGGTAAATCAGCTCTTCTAATCCTCACATCAACAATAGAAACACCTAACGAAGCAGCTTCGTTATTGACTTGCTCTGTAATTCTTTTCATTAGTTCCGGCCTTTTATCCCTTACTATTTCTTCAAAAGTAGATTCACCTAGAACTCTTCTTACGCCAGAATTTAATATTTGAGATAATCTAGAATTAGCACGAGCAGCCGTTTGAACGGATTGGTAATATTTTAAAGCATCTGTTATTTTGTACCTTGCATATGAATCAACAACTAATCTTTTTTGATCAGATGCTATCACCTCTTGTGATTCTGAATCTAATGCTAAAACTCTTTTATCTACAAATACAGAATCGTCAGCAAAAGGAATTTTAAAATGTAATCCTGGTTCAGTTATAATTCTTTTAGCTTCTCCAAATCTCAATATTAAAGCTTGCTGTGTCTGATGAACAGTAAAAGCTGAACTAAAGATAATTATTGAACCTAATGCTAGTATAAAGATTAAACCTGCTATACCTATTTTTTTCATTGATTGCTACTTTCAATTTCTTGATTATTTCTTTTTTGTAATTGATCCAAAGGAAGATACGGAACAACACCAGGTCCACCCGCTTCACTCTGATCAATAATAATTTTATCCATACCTTCATAAACACGTTCTAAGGTTTCTAAATACATTCTTTGACGCGTAACAATTGGGGCCTTGGAGTATTCTTCATAAATTGATAAAAATCTAGCTGCCTGACCCTTTGCATCGGCAATAACTGCATTTTTATAACCTTCCGCACCTTCTATTAACCTAGCAGACTCGCCTCTTGCAGCTGGTATTACTCGATTTGTATAGGCATCAGCTTCATTTTGAAGTCTTTCTTGGTCAGCTCTTGCCGCTTGAACATCTCTAAATGCTCCGATAACTGCTTCTGGTGGATCTACTTTTTGTAATTGAACGCGCCTAACGCTAATACCAGCACCATATTCATCTAACGTTTTCTGCATTAACTCAAGAACTGCAGCTTCATTCTGTTCTCTGCCTTCTGTAAGAATTTGCTGTAAATTAGCCCCACCAACTACTTCACGCATTGAACTTTCTGCCACTGCTTTAACAGTAGCCTCAGGATCTTGTATATTAAAAAGATAGTCACCCGCATTACTTATTACCCACTGCACAGAAAAATCTACATCAACAATATTTTCATCTCCAGTTAGCATTAAACTTTCTTCGGGTATATCTCTTCCTACAGAACCCCTGCCTATAGAAGATCCTTCTCCCGCAGTTCTAACACCAACCTCTATTTGATTTTCTCTTGTAACTTTTGGTGTAATGACTTTTTCAATTGGAAATGGTAAATGATAATGTAAACCATCAGGTGTTGTTTTAGTAAATTCGCCGAATCTTAAAACTATACCTTGTTCATCAGGCTGAACTTTATATATGCCAGTCGCACCCCATACTGCAAAAAACAGAAGTATTAACATAAAAATACTTTTTTTATTCATGGACCCGCCAGAAGCTCCCCCAGGGAAAAAACCGCCTATCATTTTAAATAAAGCTTTTAATATATTATCCAATTCTGAGTTACCGAAATCATTATTACCACCTGAAGGGCCTTTACCCCAAGGTCCAGAATTTTTGTTATCGCCATTATCCCAAGACATAAATTTTTCCTATTTTTATTTCAAAATTAACAATTCGTATCGATATAATTTATTTTTTAATTAATACAAAACATATAATATATACTTAATTATTAATATATACCAATTAAAGCCTTTTAAGCAAAAAAAAACTAAGATAACTTAATAATAATAAAATATTCTCATTTATTATTAAGCATTAATTCTTTTAAGTATCACAAATGAATAATCAGAATCCTCATTAATTGATTTAGCATTATAAGTTCTAGAAATTTCTTTCCATTCATTGCTATCAAAGGAATCAATCACTTTATCACCTTCATAATCTTTATGAACCTCTGTCAGGTAGACTTTCGTTGCATCTTCCATAGTACTTTTATAAATTTGAACACCTCCTATAACAAATATTTCATGTAATTTATTTTTTTTCACAAATTCCTTAGCTACAGCCAAAGCTTGATCAACGGTATTGACTACAATACAATCATCTTTCTTATAATTATGATTTTTTGTAACAATAATATTCAATCTTCCAGGAAGCACTTTTCCGATGGATTCATGTGTTATTCTTCCCATTATAATTGGCTTACCCATGGTAACCTTTTTATAATATTTAAGATCTCCAGGTATATTCCAGGGAAGCTTATTCTTATGCCCAATGACATTATTGCTAGATCTTGCTAGAATAATACTAATATCTACCTTCATACAGCAACCACTGCTTTAATATGCGGGTGTGCATCGTAGTCTAAAATTTCAATATCTTCATATTTAAAATTAAAGATATCATCAATATTTTCATTTAAATGGATAGTTGGAAGTTGTTTTTCTTTTCTTAGCAATTGTTCTTTTGCCTGCTCTATATGATTTAAATAAAGATGAGCGTCACCAAAAGTGTGAATAAATTCACCGGGCTGATAACCTGTAACTTTTGCTACCATTAAAGTTAAGAGTGCATAGGAAGCTATATTGAATGGCACTCCAAGGAAAATATCAGCAGACCTTTGGTATAGCTGGCAGCTTAATTTATCGTTTGCAACATAAAATTGAAACAAACAGTGACAAGGCGGTAAGGCCATATCATTAATTTGACTAACATTCCATGCCGAAACAATATGTCTTCTAGAGTCAGGATTATTTTTTAATGAATCTATTACACTGGATATTTGATCTATAGATTGGCCATTGTTATAACCAGGCCATGATCTCCATTGCGATCCATAAACAGGTCCTAAATTACCGCTTTCATCAGCCCATTCATCCCAAATTCTAACACCATTATTCTTTAAATACGATATATTTGTATCGCCAGATAAAAACCATATTAGTTCATGGACGATAGATTTGATGTGTAATTTTTTTGTTGTAATTAATGGGAAACCATCGTTCAAATCAAAACGTAATTGACGACCAAAAACAGACAGTGTTCCAGTTCCAGTTCTGTCTGACTTTTTAATTCCATTCTCAATTATATGAGACATTAACTCTAAATATTGCTTCATAATAAATATTATGACTGATTCATTCCCTGAAGCGAAGCATGAAATATTATTATTATACCCTTTCTTTATTCATACACAGGCTTTATAGTGATAATGCTTTATTAGCTATGGTAATAAATTGGCGTCAAAATAAACTAATCGGACCCGGGGGCGGTACCCGGCGCCTCCACCAAAGTTATTTATTATAATTTTAGTGGGGGCGAAATAGGATCGACGAGAGCGTAAAAGACCACCTTTTACCCGGCATGGTACCACCGTATCGGACTAAAAACTTTAGTTGCAAATGACAACTATGCTCCGGTGGCTGTAGCTGCGTAAGCAGTTTTAGCGCCGAAATTAAGTCCTTGTCTCTAGCAAGATAAGGCGGGGTTCGGGTGGCACCTGGCAACAGAACGCCCCTTTTTATCTCTTTAGAACTTCCCATTTTCTTATTTTAAAATAAAAAAGAAATACAATTGAGAAATAGAATTAAAACTTATCCAATAATTATGACTTATTTTTATAAATTCTATTTTTAGAAAAGTCTTTTTAATGCTATTTTTATTACAATTCCAAACTTTATAAAATAGCATAATAAAAAAACCATGCAAAAAGATTTAATCGGATATGAATTACTAGGAAAAGAGGCAACGATTAGTGTAATAAGAAGTGCATTAATGAAAGTCTCTAATGAAGGATTCCCAGGGGATCACCATTTCTATATTACATTTTTTACAAGCCAAAAAAATATTGTAATATCGGATGAACTTTTAAAAAGATTTCCAACTGAAATGACTATAGTGCTTCAGCACCAATTTTTTAGCCTAGAGGTCAAGTCAGATAAATTTGCGGTTGTTCTGCATTTTAATAATATTGCTGAGAAAATTACCATTCCATTTGTTGCTATAAAAACATTCGTTGATCCAGCTGTTAACTTTAAAATTGAACTAAACTATACTAATAATAAAGAAGATATCAGTACAAAAGAGGAAATACTATCTCAAGAAGATCCATATAATGAAAATAAGGAAGTTAAAGATAAAGAGGCAAAGGGTGCCAAAATACTCTCAATTGATAAATTTCGTAAAGATATAAAATAATAAAAACCATAGGATAAATTATGAAAACAAGAAAAGAAAGTGATACCTTCGGAATAATAGAAGTTGAATCAGATCGTTATTGGGGGGCCCAATCACAAAGATCCATTGAAAATTTTAAGATAGGGTGGGAAAAGCAACCAGTATCTATCATCAGATCCTTAGGAATTGTTAAAGCTGCGGCAGCAAAAGTAAATATGGAATTTGGGCTATTGGATAAAGATATTGGCAATATGATTATCAAAGCCTCAAAAGAAGTAATTGACGGTAAATTAGACGATCACTTTCCTCTCGTTGTATGGCAAACAGGATCCGGAACACAATCGAATATGAATGCTAATGAGGTTATATCAAATAGAGCCATAGAAATAATGGGCGGGGATATTGGTTCAAAAAACCCTGTGCATCCTAACGATCATTGTAATATGTCTCAATCTTCAAACGATACCTACCCTACTGCAATGCATATTGCATGCGCAGAAGAAATCATAGACAATTTATTGCCAGCCTTACATGTCATCCACAACTCGCTTGATAAGAAATCTAAAGAATGGGAAGATATTATAAAAATTGGCAGAACGCACACCCAAGACGCTACACCAATAACTTTAGGGCAAGAATTTTCTGGCTATGTTTTTCAAATTAAAAATGGAATTAAAAGAATTGAGGAATCTCTTCCAAAACTTATGGAATTGGCTCAGGGTGCAACTGCAGTTGGAACAGGTCTTAATGCTCCAAAAGGTTTTGGAGAAAAAATTGCAACTGAAATAAGTAAAATTACAAATAAACCTTTCACATCTTCGCCTAATAAATTTGAATCTTTAGCCGCCCATGACGCTATGGTATTTACACATGGCGCTATCAATACAGTCGCAGGATCATTATTTAAGATTGCTAATGATATAAGGTTATTAGGAAGTGGCCCTAGAGCAGGCCTAGGAGAATTATCTTTACCTGAGAATGAACCTGGTTCATCAATCATGCCAGGAAAAGTCAATCCTACCCAATGCGAAGCAATGACACAGGTCTGTATACAAGTATTTGGTAATAACACAGCAATGACCTTTGCTGGAAGTCAAGGTCATTTTGAATTGAATGTCTATAATCCTTTAATGGCTTATAACTTGTTACAATCTATAAAATTATTAAGTGATTGTGTATTATCATTTGAAAAAAATTGTATCAGAGGGATTGAACCTAATATTGACAATATTAACAACAACCTAAACCGTTCACTAATGCTTGTTACTGCATTAGCTCCAAAAATAGGATATGATAAAGCTGCAAAAGTTGCAAAAGAAGCTCATAAAAATAATACTACATTAAAAGAAGAAGCTCTAAAACTTGGCTATGTAACGGAAGAGGAATTTGATGCAATAGTTGTTCCTAAAGATATGATCTCTTCTAAATAAATGATTAAAAAGTCAGTTGTAATATACAAACATAAAACAAGCATAGCTCTTGAGGATGAATTTTGGGAAGCTTTAAAAAAAATAGCTATACAAGATGAAATTAGCCTGTCTAAACTGATTGAGAGAGTTGATAAATTGAGAACAGTAAAAAATTTATCTTCCGCATTAAGGGTCTATATTATTCATTATTATAAAATAATATAAAATATATGAAACAGTTATTCAAAGAGATATTACCAGAGATAAGAGGAAATTTATATACAAATTGGCGTAGCTTTAAAGAAAGAAAAACACCCATCATATGGGTCTTAGCAATCTTAATAGGGGCACTTAGTTCAATTGTATCTATTATATTTCGCTATTTAATAAATTGCGTACAATTTTTATGGATAGGGTCAAGTTCAGAACAAAATACTGAAATCCTAAACAACTCACCGTTCTGGATTTTATTTTTGGGACCCGTAATTGGAGGATTATTCGTAGGTATAATAATTCAATATATATCAAAAATAGAAAGGCCTTACAATATAGCAGATGTGATAGAAGCTAGGTCAATCAAAAAAGGGTATATCAGCTTAAAAGAAGCAATAGGAAGCGCGGTTATATCATTTATATCATTGGGGTCAGGAGCAAGCGCTGGAAGAGAGGGTCCCATTGTTCACTTGGGAGCAGCAATAGGATCTTACATATCTCGAAGATTTAATTTGCCAACTAATGCGACAAGGACATTATTAGCATGCGGAGTGGCGGCAGCAATTTCCGCTTCGTTTAATGCCCCTATTGCAGGGGTATTATTCGCATTAGAAATTATTTTAGGGCATTATGCGCTAACAGCATTTGTTCCAATTGTAATTTCTAGTGTAATAGCTGCATTATTATCTAGGCTACATTTTGGTGATTTCCCTGCTTTCATTATACCAGACTATACTATTGTTTCATTGTATGAATTTCCAGCTTTTGCATTACTTGGCGTAATTTGTGCATTAATTGCAGTAATATTTCAAATTTCTATTATTACATCAATAAAGATTTCTTCCTCTCTAAAGATTAGATTGTGGCTAAGGCCCGTAATTGGTGGATTTTTAATAGGAATAATTGGTATTTTTGTCCCAGAAATTCTTGGAGTAGGCTACGCTTCAACAGACGATGCTTTGAGACAACAGCTTAGCCTCGATATTTTAATAATTCTAATAATTGCTAAAATTATTGCAACTGCAATTACCTTTAGTAGTCGCTTCGGTGGAGGAATATTCTCACCATCCTTATTTATTGGCGCTATGACAGGTGCTAGTTTTGGGATTATTGCTGGAACAATTTTTCCTGATCAAGCGTCTGCAAATGGTTTATATGCATTAATTGGAATGGGTGGCGTGGCAGCAGCAGTGTTAGGGGCACCTATATCAACAATACTCATTGTATTTGAACTGACCGGAGGTTATGATATAGCACTTGCGCTAATACTAACAATTTCTATCTCAAGTGGGCTGTCGCAAGCAATATTAAAAAGAAATATTTTTCATCAACAGCTAGAGGCTAGAGGCTTAAATATTAGTGATGGAATACATAAAAATCTCTTATACACAATAAAGACAAAAGATTTTATTAAAAATGATTCATCAAGTAATATTTCTAATAATATAAAGAATGATTTGTATTTATTAGAAGAAGATAATCTTGAAAAAATATTAAGTATGTTCAAAGCATCAAAATTATCCGAATTACAAATTATAGATAAAAATAATAAAGATAAAATTATAGGAACTTTATCTTACGTTGATGTTTTGCATTATTATAATGAAAAATTAATCGAGAACTCTAAAGAAGAGCATAGTTAAAGAATTATGATAATTAATAAATACTTAGATGAATTAAATAAATCTCAAAGAGAAGCAGTTGAAAATACAGATGGGGCTCTGCTTGTGCTCGCTGGAGCTGGAACAGGTAAAACTAAAGTATTGACATCAAAAATAGCTCATATAATTTCTCTTGGAAAAGCTAATCCTTCAAATATTCTTGCGGTTACATTTACAAACAAAGCAGCCCGAGAAATGAAACATAGAATAGGACAAAGCCTAGGATCTATGGTTGAAGGGATGCCTTGGTTAGGAACATTTCATTCAATTGGAGCTAAAATACTGCGAATTCATCCAGAGCTAGTGGGATTAAAATCTGATTTTACAATACTAGACACCGACGATCAATTAAGGTTAATTAAGCAAATAATAAAATTAGAGAATATAGATGATAAACGCTGGGCACCGAAGCTTTTACTTAGTTATATTAACACATTTAAAAACAAAGGATTAATGCCAACTGAGATTGAATATAACCAAGACTTTCAATTTGCCGATAGAAAAGCCTCCGATCTATATGCCTTATATCAAAATAGATTAAGTATCCTTAATTCTGCAGATTTTGGTGATTTACTATTGTTATCTTTAAATTTACTTAAAAATAATGCTGATATACTTGATAGATACCAGAATATATTTTCATATATCTTGGTGGATGAGTATCAGGATACTAATGTTGCCCAATATTTATGGCTTAGATTATTGTCGCAAAAAAATTATAATATCGCTTGCGTTGGTGATGATGATCAATCCATCTATGGGTGGAGAGGTGCTGAAGTAGATAACATATTAAGATTTGAAAGTGATTATCCGGGCGCAAAAATAATAAGACTTGAAGAGAACTACAGGTCAACTCAAAAAATACTTGGCGCGGCATCAGGTATAATCTCATACAATAAAGATCGATTAGGAAAAACATTAATAGCGAATATAAGAGATGATGGAGAAGATGTTCATATAAGAAGTGTTTGGGATGCAGAAAATGAAGCCCGGCTTGTTACAGATGAAATTGAATCAAAACAAAGAAAAGGAGCGGGTTTAGAAGATATAGCAATATTAGTAAGAGCAAGTTTTCAGATGAGAGAATTTGAAGATAGATTTATAATATCAGGGATTCCATACAGAGTAATTGGCGGGCCAAGATTCTATGAAAGGCAAGAAATAAAAGATGCTATTAGCTATATACAAGTTGTCTCTAATCCTAACAATGATTTAAAACTAGAAAGAATTATAAATATCCCTAAAAGAGGGATTGGTAATTCTACTCTACAGACCTTAAATAAAATAGCTCGATCAAATAATATTTCTCTTTTCTTAGCAGCAAAACAAATAATTGAGACCGATGAAATAAGAGGGCAAACAAAGATTAAATTAACTAATTTTGTTAACTCAATTGAATTATGGAAAAATGAAAAATCTATAATTCATCATACAGATTTGGTTAAAAAAATACTTGATGAATCCGGCTATACAGAAATGTGGCAAAACGATAAATCACCAACTGCCTCTGGCAGACTTGAAAATTTAAAAGAATTAATTGGACAGATCGATGAATTTGATTCTCTGGATGGTTTCTTGGAACACGTTTCTCTGGTTATGGAATTGGAGTCAGATTCAGCCACAGAGAAGGTCAGTCTTATGACATTACATGCTGCAAAAGGGCTTGAATTTGATAATATATTCCTTCCTGGTTGGGAAGATGGTTTATTTCCAAACCAGCGCTCTTTGGATGAAAAGGGTAATAATGGCTTAGAAGAAGAAAGACGACTTGCTCATGTAGGTATAACGAGAGCTAAAAGAAGTTTATGGATAACTTATGCCCTTCATAGAAGGGTATATGGACTCTGGCAGCAATCCATACCGTCTAGATTTATAGACGAAATACCAGAAAAATATAAAGACTTTGATGCAGAATATATAAATACAAATAACTATTATCAGCAAGAGCATCAGTCAAAATACATAGATTTTAATGAAGGACATTCAAATACGAAGGATTTTTACCAGCAAGAGGTAAGAACTTCAATGGAAACGGCTAAAAGGAAAATACCTGCATGGAAAAGAATTAGAAAAAATCATGAGATAACAATTAACGCAGATTTTCAAGAAATTGATATAAAAAGCAAAACAAATTTTATACTAGGTCAAAGGGTATTTCATGAAAAATTTGGCTATGGTAAAATTATAGATATCAATCAGTTAAAGCTTGAGATTGATTTTGAAAAATCGGGGATAAAAACGGTTTTAGAATCTTATGTAAAAATTCATTAATGACAACATTAACAAATAAAAATCAGATAGTTAGGATTCATTTTTTAGAGAATGAAAAAAAAACAGAGTTAATTGAGAATGGAATCTTAAATAAAGATTTAGATATTTTATCAATTGCTAGATACAAAGAATCTAATAAATGGAATATGGAAATATTAGTCAACAAGGACTTTGAACAAGTAGAGTTGAATAAAGTTTTAATGGACACTATTGGCTATATACCAAAAATCAATATTAAAAATATAGAAAATATTGACTGGGTCAGTGAATCTTTGAAAAACCTAAAGCCACTTTCTGTGGATCGATTTTATATCTATAATTCATATTATATGAATATAAATAAACCAGAAAAAATTAATATAAAGATAGATGCAAGTAATGCCTTTGGTTCAGGGCACCATTACTCAACGATTGGATGTCTAGAATCCATGTCATTTCTTAATAAATTTAAAAAATTTAAAAATATTCTGGATATTGGAACTGGAACTGGAATTTTAATCATTGCCGCAGCAAAATTATGGAAATCAAGATGTCTTGCCACCGATATAGATCCTATAGCTAATGACATATCAATAAATAATATAAAAATAAATAATACATCAATCTTTACAAGGGTATTGCAAGCAAAACCATTGAATTATCAAATGATCAGATCAAAAGGTCAATTTGATCTGATCATAATAAATATTCTTGCCAATTCAATTAATAAAATAGTTAATGATGTAAATATTTTAACCAAGAGAAATAGTTATGTTATATTATCAGGAATAAAAAAATCACAACAAGCTAAAGTTATAACTAAATGGAACAAATTCAATTTCATTCCCTTAAAAATATTTTCTTACGGTAATTGGGTAACTCTAATTTTAATAAAAAATTAGTATAATTATTTCCAAATAGCTGAATGAATATCTTGTTTCTCAATACCTATATCACTAAGCATTAAATTTGATAGTTTTTTTAGTTCTGTTTCTGCTTTTAAATTTTTTCTATAACCAATATAAGAGTAGAATAATTCATTAATAAAATTTCTTGAAAATTTCATTTTACGTGCCTTTATAAAAATTGTTAAAATAACTTAGCCTCATTATTGATAATTAGAATATATCAATTAGATGCCTTGTTATTGATATGAATAGTATATTTAAGATAGTATTAGAAGCATAAATATTGTATGATAGACATGCGTTTAATGCATAGGTCACCATAGCTATAATTATGTAAAAAAGAAGCGGTTAATTTGAATATGAAAAAAACTAATGAATAAAGTTGAAAAATTAAGATCGCTATTGTTACATAATAAGCTTGATGCCTATCTAATACCTCACTCAAATAAGCAGCTTAACGATACAATTCTCGATCAAGATCAACGTATTAAATCAATGATAAGTTTTACTGGTTCAGCTGGTACCTTAGTCATATTAAGAAATCGTGCAGTATTATTTATTGATGGAAGGTATGAAATTCAGGCAGAAAATGAAATAGACACAAATACTATACAGATAATCAACATAGCAGAATGTTCTGTTAAAAAATGGCTAAGCTTACATTTATCCAAAAATAATACAGTTGGATATGATCCAAAATTATACTCTATCAATAAAATAACAATACTTGAAAGTTTAATAGAAACACATGGCATAAAGATAAAACCAATAGAACAAAACCTAGTCGATAAATTATGGAAAGAAAAACCAAAACCCTCAAAGAATATTATTACCAGGCATTTAATTAAGTATTCAGGCATCAGATCTTCAATAAAATTACTAAGTTTAAGGAAGCAATTAAAAATAGATAAATGCGATGCTATCTTCATAACAAGCGGTAGTATTATATCTTGGCTCTACAATATAAGATCTCATACTATGACTCATACGCCGAACGTGGAAGCCTATGCTTACATATCAGAGGATAAATCAATAATTTTTTGCAATAAACAAGATATAGATAGAAAATTAATTAAATGGTTGAAGCCAGAAACAATAATTATTGATTTTAAAGATTTAATTCAAACAATTAAATTAGAAGGATTAAAAATTCAAAATATTCAAATTGATATGCACGGTGTTTCAAAGCACTTCGAGCGTCTATTTCAAAACTTAAATATCAAAATAAATAAAAAAATAAATGACTGTATAGAAAAAATTTCAATAAAAAATACAACAGAAATAAACGGATCCAAAAAGGCACACCTAAAAGATGGCATAGCTATCACTAATTTCCTTTATTGGCTTTATAATATATCGAATTTAAAAGAAGTTGATGAAATTACAATTGAAAAAAAACTATACGAATACAGAACTAAAGATACAACTTTTATAGGTAATAGCTTTGATGTCATCGCAGGCTCTGGTTCCAATGGAGCAATAATACACTACAGAGCAAATCATAAAACTAATCAAAGAATAAAGAATAATAATCTTCTATTGATTGATTCTGGAGGACAATATCTTAATGGTACAACGGATATAACAAGAACAATATCAATTGGCAATCCGAGTGAAAAAATGATACATTTATTTACTTTAGTACTAAAAGGCCATATTGCCCTTGCGACTGCAAAATTTAATTCAAGTACTCCTACAACAGACTTAGATAAGATTGCTAGGTCACCATTATTAAAACATGGCTATGATTATAATCATGGAACAGGTCATGGTGTAGGGTCCTTTCTCGATGTGCACGAAGGCCCACAAAGCATATCAAAATTAAGCAATAGATGTAATTTAAAACCAGGTATGATTATTTCAAATGAACCTGGAGTTTATCTAAAAGATGAATTTGGTATTAGAGTAGAAAACCTGATGTTAGTAAAAAAATCAAATACTTCACGCACTGATAAAGAGCAAATACTAGAATTCGAAATACTCTCAATTGCTCCAATAGACATGAAGCTAATAAATAAAAATATGCTAAGCCAAGAAGAAATAATTTGGATTAATAAATATCATCAGCTAGCAAGAAAAAAAATTTCTAAGCATTTAGATACGGCGACAAAACAATGGCTCATTAAAATAACTTCTAATATTTAATTTTTTTCAGAGATCAAATTATACCAATCATCCTCATTTACAACGCGAATACCTAAATCAATAGCTTTTTTCTTCTTTGATCCCGAGTCATCACCTGAGACCAATATATCCACTTTACTTGTTATTGTACTTAATACCTTTGCTCCAAGAGATTCTGCTTTTGATTTTGCCTCAGCTCTAGACATATTTTTTAGAGTTCCAGTAAAAACAATCCTTAATCCAAATATTATCGATTCTTTACCAATAATATCTTGGGCTTTAAATATCTCCAACATTTGAAATAGATTGGTTACAATTATTAGGTTGGATTCTTGTTCGAAAAATTCTTTTAAAGATTCAACAACAACCGCACCTATTCCGTCAATGTCAGAAATATCATCAAAAATTACTCTATCAGCTTTACCTAACCTGTTCATATCTTTCATAAAACTATTTGTATCAATATAATGAGATGCTATGATTTTTGCATTATTTTCACCGACATAACGTATACCGAGAGAATAAATAAATCTCTCAAGACTAATCGATCGCTTCTCATTAATGCTTAAAAATAGATTACTTAAAGATAACTCCCCCCAACCCTCTAGCGATAATATGTTAATATCATTATTTTTTTGTCTTAGTTCTAGGGTAAAAATATCATCTGGTTTTTTAACAAAACCTTCTTGAAAGAAAATATTCATTGTCTTTTTTCCGAAACCATCAATATCAAAAGCATTTCTTGAAACGAATAACTCTAACTTACTTAAAATTTGGCTCTGACATAACAATCCACCAGTACACCTTCTAATTGATCCCTCCTTCCCATTTACAGAGCTAATCTCTCTAACTGCAGGGCTATTGCAAACAGGACATTCTATTGGAAATATAAATTTCTTTGCATTCTGATTACGTAATTTAATATCGACATCTAATATTCTTGGAATAACATCTCCAGCTCTAATAACAGTAACTGTATCCGAAACCCTTATATCAATTCCGTTTCTTAATAATTCTCCATTACTAGCTATGCCACTTATAAAATCTTCGTTATGTAAAGTAGCATTTCTAACAACAACGCCTCCAATTGTAACCGGCTCTAATTTTGCCACAGGAGTTAATGATCCTGTTCGACCAACCTGTATTTCAATATCTAAAATTTTTGATATTGCTTTTTCAGCTGGAAATTTATGTGCTATCGCCCAACGTGGAGCCCTAGCAATGTAACCAAGTCTATCCTGCAATAATAATGAATTCACTTTATAAACAACACCGTCGATATCATAATTAAGATTTGAGCGGTTTATATTAATATCCTCATATACACCCAATAGATCTTCTATTGAATGGCATACTTTTGTATAAGGATTTATATCAAAACCCCATTTTTTAAAAGCTTCTATCATTTCATAGTGTGTATTAAAAGGGATATCAGATACCTCGCCCCACGCATAAGCAAAAAAGTGAAGGTTTCTTGATCTCGTTACCTCTGGATCTATTTGACGTAAAGAACCTGAAGCAGTATTTCTGGGGTTAACATAAGGCTGCTTTCCATTTAAAATCATCTTCTCATTTAATTCAAAAAAATCATCGCGACACATATAGACCTCGCCTCTAACTTCAAAAATACTTGGAAAATCAGAGTGTTTTATTGATTTTGGAATACCAGACAATGTTAATATATTTTCCGTAACATTTTCTCCTTGAATACCGTCACCTCTCGTTGACGCAACTAATAATTCTCCGTCAACATACTTTAAAGACGCTGACAAACCATCTATTTTAGGCTCAGCTATAAATTCTATATTTGAATTACTTGAGAGCGATAAAAATTTATTAATTCGATTAATGAAATCAACTAGTTCTGAATTTTTAAATATATTTGAGAGTGACAGCATGGGAACAGAATGTAAGACTTTAGCAAATTTCTCAGATGGGTAGGAACCAACATTATCGATATAACTGTGACTCATTGATAATTCTGGATATCTTTTAGTATAATCAAGTAGTGTTTTTTTTAATTCATCATACTCACCGTCAGAAATTATCGGAGAATCGTTATTAAAATACATTTTATCATGCAATTTTATCTCATTAATTAATTCATTCAGTAATTTATGTGAATTCTCTTGATCAAATCGTAAGGAAGTAAGCTCAATAAATTTTTTAATCTTATTATTATTTTCCAAAGCTACTCTCCTTCCATCAATCTTTCTGCGGCTGCTCTTGCTTCTGGAGTAACCATAGAACCTGACATCATTCTTGATATTTCTTCTATTCGATCTTTTTTACTTAATCTAATAAATTCTATAGTTGTTTTACTTATTTCCAAATTTTCTGAGAGAATCTTCTTAATTAAAAAATGGTGATTACCTTTCGAAGCAACTTGTGGAGAATGCGTTACAGTAAATACTTGAGAGTGATCAGCTAAAGACTCTAATTTACTTCCTACTGCATTTGCGACCGACCCACTAATCCCCGTATCTATTTCATCAAAAATTAGTGTCTTTGCACCAAATTTTTCTGATATTACTGACTTTATGCTAAGCATAACTCTTGATAATTCTCCTCCCGAAGCAATCGATCTTAAAGGACCGGGGTTACTATCTGGATTTGCTGATAATATAAACTCTAAGTAGTCCAAACCATTATGATGAGGAATGTCCAGGGCATTTCGTAAAACAAATGATGTTTTAAAGATTGCATTTTCTAACTTTAGACTTTTTAAACTTTGCATAATTAATAAATCAAAATCTTTAGCGCTTTCTTGTCTTTTTACAGACAGTCTCCCAGCAATATCTTTATAATTAACTATTAAAGCGTACAAATCTTTTTTAAGTAAATTTATTTCTTCACTGCTTCCATTTAATAACAGTAAATCATTGTTATATTTCTCTAAAAGATAAGGTAATTCATCAGGAGTTACTTGAAATTTTCTTCCTGCTGCTCTGATTGAAAATAATCTTTCTTCCAATAATTCTTGCTCACCTTGGTCGAAAGACATGTTATCGATAAGACCAACAGTGTTTCTAATAATCTCTGATAGGTCTTCTTGTGTCTTTGATAAGTTATTATAAATATCTAATATAGACTTTTCATCAATATCTACAATCTTATGTATTGCACCTAAGGCATTTGATAATTTTTCTTCTGCGCCAGCATCACCAGAGATAAAATCATTTACCCTTGCCATGGTTTCTTTTATTTTTTCACTTTTAGATATTATTTTACGTTTATTTGATAAAAATTCATCTTCTCCCTTGTATGTATTCAATCTAACTAATTCATCGCATGAGTCTTTTAAAAATATTTGCTCTTCCTTAATCTCTCTAAATTGATCTTCTTTCTTTTTCAACTCAGCTGATTTTTTCTTTATTATTTCAACTAATATTGAAATTTCTTTTAAAATATTCTGGTGATCTCCAAAAGCATCTATTATTTTCATATGAGTGCTTGCATTTAAAAGTGCTCTTTCATCATGTTGCCCGTGTATTTCTACCAAGAATTGACCAATTTTTTTCATTACAGATAAGCTTATTGGCATATCATTCAGAAAAGACTTGGTTTTTCCATCAGAATATTGAATTCTTCTTAAAATGATATTCTCTGAATCTGGTATGTCATAATCTGATAATAACAAATCATTGATTAAATTATTGTCATGCTCCAAAGCAATTATTACTGAACCTTGACTGCAACCATTTCTTACAAGACCAGAGTCACCTCTGGCCCCCAATGCTAATGCAATAGAATCTAAAATAATAGATTTTCCGGCACCTGTTTCACCCGAAAATACCGATAACCCTCTCCCAAATTCAACATATAGTTCATCTATTAACACGATATTTTTAATAGATAGAGATAAAATCATAATATTTATATCGGACTAACCGATCTCCATGCTTTACTAATCCAAGAATTAGTATCTTCTTTAGGTAATATTCCGTCGTTTTGTAGTAAATTATAGGAGTCCTTGTACCATTCGCTACCTGGATAATTATAACCTAAAATAGCGGCTGCGGTTTGAGCTTCAGTAATTATTCCTAAGGCCATGTATGATTCTACAAGCCTTGCTAAGGCTTCTTCTATGTGTATGGTTGTTTGATAACTTGTAACAACGATTTTAAATCTATTGATCGCGGCTATAAATAAATTTTGATTAAGATAGAATCTACCAATTTCCATTTCCTCCCCTGCCAAATGATCATAAGTCAAATCCATTTTTAGCTTGGAATCGTTTACATAATCGGAATCAGGATATTTTTCAATTACACTAGTAAATTGCTCCAAAGCCTTTAAAGAAAACTCCTGGTCCCTTCCGATATTAGGTATTTGAAGATAATAAGACATACCAATTAAATACGATGCGTAGGCTGCATTATTTGAATTGGGATACAAAGACAAGTATCTATCGCTTTGTATTATTGTCTGATTGTGATCATTCATTTTAAAAAATGAATATGCCGCCATTATAATAGATTTTTCTGCCCATTCTGAATAAGGGTACTGTCTTTCAACTTCAAGAAATTCTGTAGCAGCCTCAATATAGTCTTCATTTTCAAGATAAGAAATAGCCGTTTCATAGATATTTTTCATAGGCCTTTCTTGATAAACATCAACATCAATATTATTAGCACAGCCAGTGAGAGCAGACATGATAATTAAAAAAATAAAATTATTGAAATAACGCATCATTTTAATACTTTTGTATTTAATAGACATTTTAAAAAAAATAAATTTTAAGATATATTATAATCACAAAAATATATTAATCTAGTTTTAGAAGATTTAAACTTTTGTATTACTGGTTAATTTCTCTGTTTCCATATCAAAAAAATTATCAATACCATCAACTATCTTCCATGAATCTTTTTCCTTAAACAAAGAAGTTAGAGCTTTATGGTTGAGACAATGCCCTCCTCTGACTGATTGATATTTACCAATAATATTATAACCTGAAAGCATTAAATCACCACATATATCAAGTGCTTTATGTTTTACAAATTCATCTTTAGAATTTAAACCTTCATAGTTCATGATATTTTTCTCAGTGAGCACTATCGTATTAGAAAGGTTAACGCCAAGACCATATCCTACAGAATTTAATTTTTCCGCCTGAGACAAAAAACCAAAGGTACGCGCAGAAGCAATTTGATCTCTAAACACTTTTGGAGTAAATTCAAAAGCTATATTCTGCCTGCCTATTTCCTTATGTTCAAAGTTAATTTCAGCTTCGATAATCGATTTATCACTAGGCATAAAACGTGCTACCGATTCATCTTTTACTATTTCTATTGGCTTTAAAATTTTAATAAATTTTGATTGTTTATCTAAATTTACTATCCCTGTTTTATCAATTAATTCTATAAACTTAATAGAACTTCCGTCCATAATTGGAACCTCAGCGCCATCTATGCATACTTCAATATTATCAATTCTTGCACCAGCTAAAGCGGCCATTAGGTGTTCAACAGTTAATACAGAAACACCATCTGAGTTACTTAATTCAGTACAAAAATAAGTTGAACTAACATTGGGAGCAATTGCCTCTATACGATTTTTTTTTTTACTATTAGATAAATCACTACGGACAAAAACAATACCTGTATTAGACTCAGAAGGCTTTAATATAACATTAGCTTCTAAACCCGTGTGAATACCCTTGCCTTTAAATCTTATTTCATTGGCAATAGTAGTTTGAAAATTATTTAACATTATTCTAACCGTATAAGTTTGAAATTTTATATATGCTTATATAAAACAATAAAAAGATTAATTATAGTATTAATTGACTTGCCTGCGAAGAAAAGCCGGTATTTCTAAATTTTCATCTTCTTTTTCAAGAACATCCTTATCTAATAGACTGGAATCTGGCTCTTTAAAGTCGATCGTTTCATCTAAAGTTGTATCATCTTTATTTTCCGATTCAAATCCATGTAAATCATAATTGTATGTATCGTCATTTAATTCATTATCTAATGAATTATTATCTTCAAATAATTCATTAGGAATCATATCGCTATCTAGAGATTCATTTTCATACTTAACAAAATCAGTTTCGACAAAGTTTGGTTGATTAATATTTTCATGGCTTACTTTCTTTCTTGAACCAACACTTACAAATCTTTCAAAAAGACTTTTCTTTTCCTTTTTGTTATCATATGTATTTATAAATTCACTCTGCATACCAACTGTAACGTTATCATCTTTCATTGAAAAAAATCTATTCACTTTAGGCACATCGTCTTTGCCAACTTCGGGGCTAATAGATGCTTTAGGAATAAAAGGTTCATTTAAATTCATATTTATATTTTTATCGCTTGAGATGATAGGGCTTGATTTTGAATTATAAAAACTATGATTCGAATCAATTTTTCTAAAGGTAACATCTCCTTGATCATTTTTTATTGCAGGCTTAGCAGAATTATCTTTAGAAGAAAGGCTTTGTTCTGTTGAATTTTTTTCAGATATACTATTATGGTTATCTTTATTTAGAGTCTTTCCGAAATTAAAATTACTAAATGTCGCGCCAACTTTATTCGGCTTTCTGTAGTCGATATTATCAACTGTCGTGTTGAATGAATTAATATTTGCAGAATCTGACTGTATTCCAGTAGCAACGACAGATACCTTGATGGAACCTTCCAGATTCGCATCAAATGTAGCACCTAAAATAATATTAGCATCTTTATCAACTTCATTTCTAATTCTTGATGCAGCTTCATCCACTTCATACAACGTTAAATCTTCACCTCCAGTAATTGATATCAACAATCCTTGAGCTCCTTTCATAGAAACTTCGTCTAAAAGTGGATTAGAAATAGCTGCTTCGGCTGCCTCAATCGCTCTCTTTTCACCCGATGCTTCTCCCGTTCCCATCATCGCCTTACCCATTCCATGCATTATTGATTTTACATCTGCAAAATCTAGATTAATAAGACCTTCCTTAACCATAAGATCTGTAATACCCTGAACTCCCGACAATAGAACTTGGTCTGCCATAGCAAAAGCATCAGAAAAGGTAGTTCTCTCGTTTGCAATTCTAAATAAGTTTTGATTCGGTATAACTATTAATGTATCAACATGCTTCATTAATTCAGTGATTCCATCTTCAGCTATTTGCATTCTCCTCGCCCCCTCAAACTGAAAAGGTTTAGTGACAACAGCAACTGTTAATATATTTTGTTCACGACATAACTGGGCAATAACTGGGGCTGCTCCTGTACCTGTACCACCACCCATACCAGCTGTAATAAATACCATATGCGCGCCTGAAGCATAATCTAAAATCTCTGCTTGAGCTTCTTGTGCTGATGCAGCTCCAATTGTAGGCTGAGAGCCAGCTCCTAACCCTTCTGTAATTGCAGTACCCATTTGAATACGACGATCTGCACTAGACATTGCAAGAGCTTGTGCATCTGTATTAGCAACAACAAATTCTACGCCATCCAGACCCTCTTGAATCATATTATTTACAGCATTTCCTCCTGCACCGCCAACACCAAATACTGTTATTCTTGGTTTCAGCTCACTCATTGCATCTGGCATTTTTAAATTAATAGTCATAATTATAACTCCTTCTCAAAACTTATCTGGGAAACGCCACATCTCCGTATTTATGATAAATAATTTAATAAAAATAGTTAAACTTAAACTCACGATATGACTACCCTAGAAGCTATCTCTTAACCATTTACTAATATCTGATAAATATCCACCACTTTTAAAGATTTTTTTTACTTTAGGGGATTTTTTAATAACAATATTATCATTTTGGGCAAATATTAGTAAGCCAACTGCAGTTGAAAAAATTGGACTATTGATATTTATATCATTGTTAAAGTTTCTAGGGACAGCTCTTCTAACCGGACCTCCAAAAACTTGTGTGGCTAACTCATCTACACCAGTCAACTGACTCATTCCACCAGTCAATATAATTCTGTTATCCTTGCACAATGACTTACTTATATTATCAAGACGTTCTTTAATTAATTCAAAGATTTCAATTACTCTCGGTCTTACAATATCAGCAACGATTGGTTTCGGTACCTTTTGTGTGAGATTTTGTTTTTCTCCATCTCCAACAAGGGGAATATTAATCAAATCTCCAGTTTCATATACATGAGACAAAACACCTCCGTATAACACTTTTAGTTTTTCCGCATCAATTATTGGAGTTGATAATTGTTTTGCTATATCTAACGTTACATCATGACCACCGATTGGGATAGCATCCGCATACTTCAACATACCATCAATAAATAAACAAAAAGACGTACAACCTGCACCCATATCAATACAAATTGTTCCCAGATTTGCTTCATCTAAACTTAATGTAGCCACCGCACTTGCTAGAGGAGACACAACCATCTTTGAAATTTTAGCATGAGCCCTTTCAACAACAAGATTAAGATTCCGTAACGGTCCTGTATCTGTTGTAATTATATGCATATTGATATTTAATCTTTGTCCATACATACCGATTGGATCTAAAATACCCTGGATACCATCTATAGAAAACCCTAAAGGTATTGTATGTATTTTTGACTTATCATCATCCAGTTCCTGGCTATAAGATGCATGAAGAGCTCTTTGAATGTCATTATTATTAACCTGTGAATTATGAATAGGCACACCTACTTCATAGACTGCTGATTCAATATTATTTGACGAAACGTTAACAATTAACTCATCAATTGTAACTCCAGCCATGCCTTCTGCTGCTTCTATAGCAATCCTAATAGAATCTTCTGCGGCATTCAAATCTACAATATTTCCTGTTTTTACACCATTTGATTGATTGTGGCCTATGCCAATAATCTCTATAGTAGAATTCTTTTCAGACTCATAAAAATTACGATTTTTTGCTATAATACATACAACTTTATCCGTCCCTATATCTAATGCAGCACTAATAGCTTTATGATTATAGTTTTTATCCCTAATTTGACCTGACATTCTATTAAATGACATTAAATGCATTTGATATTACCTTATATATTTTTTGGTGTAGTTAAATTATTATCAAATTTTAATGGAGTAATATCGATTCTTTTAGGTAGTCTCATATCAATAATTTTTATATATTTATTCAATATATCCTCTTCATCATTTAATTTTAATAGTTTATCCAATGAAGATGAAAAATTATCTTCTGGTAAGTAAATTTCTATCCCATTATATAATCTTAATGTCCATCTCCTACTTCCAACTCTTAAAATAGATTTTACTTTATTGCCAATTTTAGGCCTCGCTCTAAGCTGTAAAATAAGCTCAGGAGCAACACGCGCAGCATTATCTCCGGCAATAATCTTTAAATTAGAGAAATTATCTGCATTTAAGCTATTGATAATCTGTCCATCTTCTCCAATTACATATTTTTCATTCTTATAAAACCATGTAGCTATAGGATTATATTCTATTATATTAATATGGAGAGTTGAGGGATATAATTTAATTAGATTAACCGACTTTATCCAATCTAGGTTATTTAAATTTTTAATAGCTTTTTTTGAATCAAAAGAAAATATTGACTTACTATTATTATTTAATGTGGCTAATATTATATCAGACTGTTGTGTGCTTCTATTTCCATTTGTTGAAATATGACTAATAGGAAAATTTAAATTATCAGACAAGAAAGAAGTAGATAAATTAAATGCTTTAAGTGGTCTATAACCAACTTGATTCAAGAAAAAAATCAATCCAAAAAATATAATTAGCAGTATTGTAAAATAAAAAAATATAGATTTAATTTTCTTTGTTCTACTTTTTACTAAATTTCTTGACCCAGAGCTATTTATATATAATTCATTCATCTAATGTATTCCAATTATCATTATCTATTACAAGACGCGTCATTAAGAATCCAATAAACTAATTCATCAAACGATATTCCTTCGTGTTTTGCTAACTCTGGGACTAACGACCTCTCTGTCATTCCAGGTTGAGTGTTAATTTCTAGACAAACTAACCCTTCTCTTCCCAACGCATCATCAAATCTAAAGTCACAGCGCGTCACACCCCTACAATGTAAAGATTCGTGAGCTGCTAATGCTAATTCTTGTGTAGCTTGATAGATATTTCTTTCAATGTTTGCCGGAATTATATGTATTGTTGAATCTGATTTATATTTTGATTCGTAATTATAAAAATTACTATTTGGTATAATTTCAGTAACACCAAGAACTCTACTTCCCATAACCGCGCAAGTTAAGTCTTTCCCTGCTATATATTCTTCAACCAAGTATGTATCAAAATCATTTAATTTATTTTCTTTTACTATCTTTTTTAAATCAACCTCTTCATCATAAATAATTTCAATACCTATACTTGAGCCACCTGATATAGGCTTGATAACATAAGGGGGTTTCATAATATTTCCTGCAATTAATTCTTTCTTATTAAGAATAAATCCTTGTGCCACAGGGATGCCGGAAGATTTAAAAATATTCTTTGCAGTATTTTTATTAATTGCATTAGATGATGGAAATACCCCTGAATGAGTATAAGGGATGTGCAAATACTCAAGAATTGCTTGTATATTTCCATCCTCACCCCACTTACCATGGAGGGCATTAAAGACCACATCTGGTGAAATTTCTTTTAAGGTAGAGATTAAATTATGATCTGGATCAATCTTAATGACATCATGATTGAATTTAATGAGTGAATTATAGCAAGCGTTGCCAGTTAAAAAGCTTATCTCTCTTTCTGGAGATTCTCCTCCTAATAAAATAACAACTTTTTTATTCAACATAACATTACCTTCAAGTTTCAGTTTTAGAACCAACGCCTATACACTTTATCTCCCATTCAAGTTTTATACCTGTAACAGATTCAACTTTACTAATAATTAACTTACCTAAAGATTCTATATCGCATGCCGTTGCATTTCCATTGTTAATAATAAAATTACAATGCTTTTTGGAAACAGAAGCTCCACCTACGGACAAGCCTCTACATCCAGATAATTCAATTAATTCCCAAGCTTTTTTAGATTCAGTATTCTTAAATGTTGAGCCACCGGTTTTTTCTCTTAAGGGCTGGGAGCTATTTCTTAAATTTTTCATAGATAACATTTCATCATATATCTTATCGTATTGAGAGCAGTAACCTTGATACAAAGCTGAAACACATATTGTTTCTTTAGGAATATTAGAACTACGATATTTAAAATCTAACAAACTACTCTTAACTTTATATATAATTCCACTTCTATCAAGTAATGTTACTTCTATTAAGAAATCTTTTGTTTCCTTGTCAAAGGCTCCCGCATTCATTTTTATAGCGCCACCAACAGACCCAGGAATACTATTATAAAAAGAAAATCCACCTATATTATTCTGAAGCGCAAAACTAGATAATTTTTTATCTAGAACAGAGCATCCTGATAATATTTTATTCCCATCAACCACTTCAATTGTTGCAAAAGCTTTTCCCAAAGAAATTACAATTCCTGGTATTCCGTAATCTCTAATTAAAATATTAGACTTATTTCCCAACACACAATAACTAATATCTTTTGGTAATTTTTGTAAAAATATAGCAAGATCATGAACATCCTCAGGGAAAAACATCACTTCAGCCATACCTCCAACACGGAACCAAGAAGATGACGCTAATGGATAATTAGGTATTAATCTACCAACAGGTTTGTGTAATTTATCAACTAATAACTCTGCATTAGGCCATAATTTCATTAAATTAAATCTCTTGCTATTTTAATTATATATCTTGAACAATTTCCCTGGCAATTGAGCTTATATCACCGGCTCCAATAAAAATAACAATGTCACCATTTTTTACAATTGATTTTAACAATATCTTTAAATTTTTATTATCCATAAAGTATTTTATACAATCTTTATCAATAAATTTAATGTCATTTGCTATAGTTCTATTAGTGATATTTTCTAAAATTAACTCACCTGCTGAATAAATAGGTGCGATTAATAAATAATCCGTCTCCTTAAATGACTCACAGAACCCATCGTATAATTCAATTATCCTAGAATATCTATGAGGTTGGAATACAGTTACTATCTTATTATGCTTAATCTTTTTAGCTGCCGATAATACTGACTGTATTTCCTTTGGATGATGTGCGTAATCATCAAAATATATCACCCCATTTTTATCCCCAATTTTTGTAAATCTTCGTTGAATGCCTGGAAAATATCTAAGCTTATTTTTTATTTTTTTGATATCTATGCTTAATATTCTTGCGACAACAATGGATGCAATTGCATTGTTAATATTATGATCACCATGCATTGGTATAAAAAATTCTTCGTCCAAATATGTATCAGGTAAATTACATTTTACAGAAAAAATTGAACCCAAGAGTGAAGTTTTGATAAACGAAACCTGATAATTTGCTTTTTCAGAAAAACCATATGAAATTAATCTTTTTACCTTAATATCATTCAGTATTGATTGCACCCCTTCATCATCAATACACACGATTAAACAACCATTTTCCGGCGTATTATTGGCATATTTAATAAAAGCATCTTTTAGCAATTTCATTGATTTGTAATAATCTAGATGGTCATTGTCAATATTTGTTATGATCGATATCTCGGAAGGTAATATTAAAAAACTACCATCTGATTCATCGGCTTCAACAACCATCCAATCTCCATTACCAAATATAAGATTACTGTTATTGATATTCATTATACCGCCACTAACAACGGTTGGATCTATGGCATCATCCTGTAATAATTGCCCTATTATAGAAGTCGTAGTCGTCTTCCCGTGCGTACCAGATATGGTAATAGAACGTTTATCCTTCATAAGGATAGACAGGAATTCAGCTCGAGAATATAATGGAATTTCACTTGCATTTGCTTCAATAATTTCTGGATTTCTATGATCAATCGCAGATGAGTAAACAACAACTTCTGCAGTTTTAATATTATTACCAAGATGACCAATATTTATAGAAATACCTTTTTTCTCAAGTCTAATAAGATTATTATTTTTTCTAATATCACTTCCTTGCACCACATAGCCTAATTCGTAAGCTAATTCCGCAATAGCACTCATGCCGATACCACCAATACCAATAAAATGAATTATTTTGAAACTACTAAAAAACAATAATTATCCCCTTAACATATAGTCTTCTAACATAAAATTTTAAGAATGCTACTTTAATAATAAGTTAAAATTAAATCAGCTATACTCTTAGCTGCACTAGTATTCCCAGTTGTATGTGCGGCTAGACTCATTTTCGTTAGAATGTCTCTATTCTTATAAAAATAGGTGATTTTATTTGATAAAAAATTTTCATTCAAGTCTTTTTCTTCTACTAGAATACAAGCCCCATCATTTTCTAGTTTTTTAGCATTTGCATACTGATCATTATCAATTGAATGACTTAATGGAATCAATATAGACGGTTTTCCAATGACCCTAAATTCATCAATTGATGTAGCTCCTGCTCTAGATATAATTATATCAGCTTCACTAATATGTAATGGTAAATTATCAAAAAACGTTTCAATTTTTGCATTAACGGAAAGCTCGCTATATTTTTTTTCTAAGAAAAACAAGTCCTCTTTAATAGCCTGTTGAACAATATTAATATTTGATCTTAACTCTATTTCAAGCAGTGACAAGGATCTTGGAATTAAATCCGAAAAAATACTTGCTCCCTGACTGCCACCAAAAATAAGAATATTAAAATTATTTGTATGATTATGTAAAGGAGGTTTAGCACTTCTATATCTACAAATCTCTTTTCTAATGGGATTTCCAACCAATAAAGTCTTATTCGAATGCTTAGGTAACAAATTTTTTGTATCCTTATGAGATATTAAAATCTTTCTTGCCAAATTTCTTAGAAATCTATTAGCCCTTCCCATTATTATATTTTGTTCATGTATAATAATTGGAATTCGTAATAAATAAGCTATCATAATTGGTGGGAAGCTAGGATATCCACCAAATCCGATAATTAATCTAGGAGAAAAATTTAACAAAATCGAAAAAGACTGGAAGAGACCTTGTATAATTTTAAATGAAAATATAATTTTCTTTAACTTATTTTTGCCAAACGGAGTATCTGACTCCACCACACGGATAGTAATATTTGGGAACAGATTTTTATAATTTAAACCCCTTTTATCGGTAATCATCAATATATCAAAGGAGGAATCAATAAGCTCATCTATAACCGCAATAGCAGGAAAAACGTGTCCACCAGATCCACCAGCCACAATAATTATTTTTTTATTCTCACTTGAATGATTTTTCAATTAAGTTCCCTGCTATATTTATTTACAAATAATATTCTATTGCTAGCTTTTTTTCTCGAAAAAGCTAGGATAAAACCGAATGCTATTGCAATTGACAACATTGAAGAACCTCCATATGAAATAAAAGGCAATGTCATACCTTTAGCAGGAATTATCCCTAAATTAACACCTATATTTATACCAGATTGTATTCCAATCATTGACGATAATCCAGCAATAGATAGTCTCGAAAAAATATCTTGATTTAACATGGCCCGCTGAAAACCTCTCAACACTATGAATGCAAAAAGCAAGACTACGAGCATGCATATAAATATGCCATATTCTTCTGCTGCAACTGCAAATATAAAATCTGTATGAGCATCTGGAAGTATATTCTTTATAGTACCTTCACCAGGACCTTTACCTAACCAACCTCCTTTTATGATCGCATTATGAGCTGTATCTACCTGAAAAGTATCTCCAGAAGATGGATTCAGATAACTATTTAACCTTTGGGCAACATGGTCAACATTAAGATAGGCAATTGCAGATCCGATAATACTAATGATAAATACAACCAAAATACCAATCCATGGCATTCCTGCAATGAAATATATGAGTATTGAAACCATTGTTATCAATATAGTTTGCCCATAATCAGGTTGAGAAATTAGCAATGAAATTAGAATAATGTATAAAATTAAAGAAATTAGCTTTCCAGGTTTATTTGTTATTAGAGACTCTGAAAAAAACCAAGAAATTAAAACTATAAACGCTGGTTTAGCAAATTCTGATGGCTGCAAAGATATAACCCATAAATCTAACCATCTTGTAGCTCCTTTTATGGGGGTACCAAAAAAATTTAAATATAGCATTATTAGAATACAAGATAAAAAAGTTAACAAACAAAGTCTTCTAATATTCTTTTGGTTAAGAAATGAACATAAAATCATCGTTATGATTGAAGGTACTAAAAAAATAAAATGTCTTTTCACAAAATAATATTGATCGAGACCCAATCTATCAGCTACAGCAGGACTTGCGGCTAAATTTAAAATAACTCCACAAAATATTAGAATAAAAACTAAGGCAATTAGAAATCTATCAATAGTCCACCACCATTCAGATATGACATTTTGATTAGTTCTTTTTAAATTCATAACAGTAATTACCTAAATTTATTCAATATAGTCTTTTATATATCCATTAAAAGCACCACCTCTTTCTTCGTAGTTTTTAAACTGATCGTAAGAAGCACAGGCGGGTGAAAATAATATTGTTGATTTAAATTTATTTTTAAGTGCATCAAAAATTGAATTCTTAATAGCAACATCAAGCGTAACGCATATTTCGTAATCGATATCTTTTTCTAATAAGGTTTTTGAAAAAGATTTAATAGAACTTCCTATCAAATATGCTTTTTTAATATTTTTAAAAGAATTTTTTATTTGATTAATGCCATCATCTTTTTCTAAACCACCCAGTATCCAATAAATATTATCACAGCTAATAATTGCTTCTCTAGCCGCTTCAGCATTTGTAGCCTTGCTATCGTTAACAAAACAAATATTCTTAAGGTATCCAATAACTTCCATTCTATATTTTAACCCGGAATAAGATTGAAATCCCTCTTCATAATCATCTAGGATATATCCAAGACTTCTTAAAACTGCTATGCTTGCAAGAATATTTTGAAAATTATGCTCACCAGCAAGAGACTTATTTTGAAATAGCTTTCTCATTGTTAATTTCTTATTATCCAAATTCGTTATAATTGATCCGTCTAATCCCCAAATACCATTTTTAACTTCTTTATTTCTTGAAATTCTAATCGTGTTAATTTCTTTTTTGATCTCATTAGATATTCTAACCGTATTCTCATCGTCTACACCTATGATTGCCGTATCACCCTTATTCTGTAATAAGAAGATCTTTGATTTTATCATAGAATAATTCTTTATATCCTTATGCCTATCCAAATGATCTGGGGATATATTTAATAAAACAGCAATATCAGGCTTCAATCTAGGTGTTAATTCAATTTGAAAGGATGAAATTTCAATTAAATAAACACTATTCTTCTTAGGATACTCTAACTCTAAAACTCCGTTTACTCCTATATTACCGCCTAACTGTACGTCTACTTTCATAGATTTTAAGAGATGGTAAATAATTGATACAGTCGTTGATTTACCATTAGTACCAGTAACAAATATCGTTTTTATAGGAACTTTAGATATTGAAATTTCATCTAAAAATAGTTGAATATCACCTATAATAGTAACTTTATTTTTATTTGCTATTTCAACAATCCAATGAGGGTTAGGGTAGTCTATTGGTATCCCCGGGCTTAAAATTAAAGCATCTATATCACTAAAATCGATAGATCTAGGATCCTTTATAATCTTATCGTTAAGTTCAGAAGAATCTCTAGTCTCAGAAGAATCGTCCCAAGCATAAACAATTGCCTTACCTTTTAATAAAGCGTTTACAGAACTAATGCCAGACAAACCAAGGCCAAAAACAAAAATCTTCTGATCTTTTCTGTGGTGTAGTGCAATCATGGTCTTACCTTTAATTGTATAATTAAATTTTACAAATAATTATCTTAATTTTAACGTAAGCAAACCAATCATTGCTAGAATCAAGGAAATAATCCAAAATCTTATTACTATAGTTGATTCGCTCCAACCCTTTTCTTCAAAGTGATGATGAAGAGGTGCCATCCTAAACACACGCTTTCCAGTGATTTTAAAGCTAATTACCTGCACAATAACTGATACAGCTTCTAAAACAAATAATCCTCCAATTATCAATAATACTAATTCATGCTTAGTTATTATTGCAATTGTACCTATTGCAGATCCTAAGGATAAGGATCCTGTATCACCCATAAAAATCATAGCGGGTGGTGCATTATACCATAAGAATCCTAATCCAGCTCCTAATATTGCTCCGCATATAATTGACAACTCAGCCGCACCATCCACATAAATAATATTTAAGTAATCTGAAAATATAATATTACCAGTTATGTAGGCTATAAAACCAAAACTAGAAACTGCAATCATAACAGGGACAATAGCCAAACCATCTAAACCATCAGTTAAATTAACAGCGTTACCAGAACTGATTATTACCAAAGCTCCGAATGGAAGAAAATACCATCCAATATTTAATGTAAAATTCTTAAAAAATGGAAAATTTAGATTACCAAATATTTCAAAGCTGCCCGATAGAATTATTAAATAAACACCAGAAACCGCAATTATTATCTCCAATATAATCTTCATTTTAGCTGAAAAACCATTTGACGATAGGCTTTTAACCTTTAAATAATCATCATAAAAACCTATTGTACCAAATAAAATAGTAATACCAATAACAATCCAAACATATTTATTGGTTAAATCAGCCCATAAAAAACTTGAAAAACATATCCCTAATAAAATAATCAAACCCCCCATAGTTGGAGTCCCCGCTTTATCGATAATATGTCTTTTAGGCCCATCCACTCTGATTGGTTGACCGATTTCTTGTAAGCCTTTCAAGTAATTAATGATCAGGGGTCCGAATAGAAATACAATTAATCCAGATGTACAGGTAGCTGCGACCGTCCTTGTAGTTATGTATTTAAAAACATTTAAGAAAGAATATATTTCAATCAACTCATTTGATAACCAAAAAAACATTAGCATTCACTTTCTTTTTTTTAGAATAATTCATAATTATTAATAAATTCCTGAGTAATAATATTCATTTTCATTGAGTTAGAACCTTTTAATAAAATAATATCCTCTTCACAGATATTACGTAAAAGCAACTTTGAAATTTCTTGAGAATCTGATGCCCAATAAATTTTAATATTATTTGGTATTTTATCCAAATGTTTACGCATACTCTCACCACAAGCGTACACAATATCTATATTAGATTCAGATATCTGTTCTATCAGATCAGAGTGATACGAAAATTCATATTCACCAAGATCTAACATATCCCCTAATACAGCTATCCTTCTTGCATTGTTGGATACTTTTAACGAATCAAATTGACATATAGAATAATTCATAGACATTGGGCTCGCATTATAACTATCATCAATTAATACAAAGGAACCGTTATTTATCTTAAATTTAATTGTCTCCCACCTGCCTTTTGATACTGAATTAAAATTTAGATTAGAAAATATACTTTGAAGGTTTAGTTTTAAAATTTTAAAAATTGCTAATATTGGCAATGAATTATGTGCAATAAATTTATTATTGGTGTTCAAATTATATCTATATTTTTTGTCAAAAATACTAACTACAGTTGATATGCTATTATCTGTAATATTTAACTTCAATAGTTGAATATCGGATTTAACAGTTTTACCAAAAGTAATTATATTCAATTTCTTTTTATTAGCTTTTTTTTCTAGTGATTCATAACAATTACTATCTCTATTCAATATTATATAACACCCTTCATCCATGTTATCCATGATTTCAGACTTTGCTGTACCAATATTTTCGATTGTTTTAAGATTTCCAATATGTGCATTCTCTACATTAGTTATTATTGATATATCAGGCATCACTAGCAATGCAAGCTCTGATATTTCACCAAAATGATTCATTCCTAATTCAAATATTCCTATATCTGAATTAATTGGCATATTAGCTAACGCCAGAGGCACCCCCCATTTATTATTAAATGATTTTGGAGAAGCGTATGCATTCATATAAGTTGAAATACATGAATATAAAATATCTTTTGTTGTTGTTTTTCCGACACTACCAGTGATACCAATAATTACCCCATGATTTCTTTTTCTTGATGCTATAGCTAATTTTTTTAAGGCCAGAAAAGTATCATTAACAATTATATAATTATTACCCTTGGTTTTATGTTGATAGTTCTGATTTACAATCGCTATTGAAGCTCCTGCGTTAAAAGCATTATTAACAAATTCATGCCCATCTAACCTGTTACCCTTAATTGCAAAAAATACATCTCCATCCATCGCTTCACGGCTATCTATTATAACTCGATTTATATTTATATTTTCTTTTCCCTCGAAGGTTCCGTCCAATTTATCGACAAGATCCTGTAAATCCCATAATTTCTGATTAATTTGATTTTCTGATACCATTAATTATTAACCTAACTTAAAATCGAAAGAATGGTGGAATGATCAGAAAAAGGGTAAACTTTATTATTCACAATCATTGTTTCCTCATGCCCTTTTCCGCAAACTAATAAGTTATCTCCGTCTTCTAATTGTTCTATAGCAGTTTTTATAGCTTCGTACCTACTTCCAATCTCAATAGCATTTTTTGCACCCATTAAAATATCAAGTCTAATTTTTAAAGGATCTTCGTTTCTTGGATTATCATCTGTAACTATTGTTACATCTGATAAATTTGCAGCTACCTTACCCATTGCATATCTTTTTCCGACATCACGATTTCCACCAGCTCCAAAAACCAAATATAGTTTTTTAATAGTATATTTTCTCATCTCCCTTAACACAGATTCTAATGCTTCAGGTGTATGTGCATAATCAACATAAATTCCTGCATCATATTTATTACTGCCTATGAATTCTAACCTGCCTTTGACACCCTCTAGAGTTTCTAAAGTTTTTAATGCTTCTATAATTCCAATTTCTCTATCTGCCGTAACAGTAGCTGCAGCAACTAAAGCATTATAAATCTGAAATTCTCCTATCAATGGTATATTAAGATCTATTTCCTCTTTATTAACACGTAGTCGAAGAGCTGTGCGTCTCCATAAATTATCTATTTGCAATATTTGTAAATCACTTTCACTTCTTCCTATAGTAATAATATTATGCTTATTCTTATTCATAATTTGTTTTAAATATTTTTTTTCAATTGTATCAATACATAAAATCACAAGTCCATCTCTAGGCAATATTTCTGTAAATAATCTAGCTTTTGCTCTAAAATATGCTTCCATTGTTTTATGATAATCCAGATGATCTCTTGAGATATTTGTAAATGCAGCCGCGCTTATATTAATATTATCAATTCTATATTGATCTAAACCATGACTCGAAGCTTCAATAGCTACATTATCTACCTCAAGATTTTTTAATAAATTCAACTGAGCATTCAATGATATACTATCTGGTGTGGTCAAGTTACTATGTCCCGGTAAAAATGAATTACCCAAAGTTCCGATAGAAGCTGATTTTCTAGAAAATTTTTTCCATATTTGATCGATAAAATTAACCACTGAGGTTTTGCCGTTTGTGCCCGTAACCGCTACAATCGTATTTGGTTTATTTCTGTAAAATCTAGAAGCTATATGTGAAAGTTCTAACCTTATATTATCAACGCCTATCACTGGTATAGGGTATTTAATATTTTCATTAATGTTCTCATTTGATAATAACAAAGCATTAGCTCCGCCATCAATTGCTTGACGAATATAATCAATTCCTGATTCTGTATGACCATCAAGAGCAATGAATAAATTATTTTTTTTAATCTGCCTGCTGTCTAAAGATAAACCAGACACATCCAATTCTGATAAAGCAGTATTTATGTATTTTGTTGAAAGTAGATTATTCAATTTCATTTAGAGGTTCCCGTTAATTAACTGCACTAGCTATCGTTAATTCTTCATCAAACATACTTGGTCCTACACTTCTTTTAACACCTAACATAGGGGCAATCCTAGATACAATGTTTGAGAAAGTTGGTGCCGCATTCCATCCAGCAGTTCTTTGGCCTCTAGTTTCATCGATCCTTTTTGGTTCATCCAAAAGTAAAAATAAAATATATTTTGGATCATCAATTGGAAACGCACCCATAAATGTTGTTAAAAGTTTATCTTTATTATAAGTTCCATTTTCAACCTTTTCACCTGAGCCGGTTTTACCACCTACATGATAACCGTCAACTTGTGCTTTTTTTGCCGTTCCATTTATCGCATTTAAGTACATCAATTTTCTTACTTTTTTGCTTGTTGTAAAATCGACAGCACGCCTCATCTCAATATTCGTATCGTTGGTTCTTTTTAAAAAAGTTGGATTAATATAAATACCTCCGTTTAAAATACTTGCTCCAGCTGCTGCTGCATGTAGCGGTGTAATAGCTATCCCGTGACCAAAAGATGCTGTCGCTAATTGTATTTGACCCCATTTTGGTTTCAATAAAGTCGATGATAATTCTGGTAACTCAGTTTTTATTCTATTAACCATACCAAATTTTTTTAAAAATTGTGCAAAACGATCACCTCCTATTTCAATAGCCATTCTAGAAGTTCCAATATTAGAAGAGTAAGTGTAGACCTCTGTTAAAGTTAGCATTCTATTTTGCGCATGATCATCTCGGATTGTTCTTCTACCTATTTGCAAGGGATTTCTTGCATCAAATATTGTATCTAAATCTGCAATCCCTAAATCCAATGCCATCGCAACTGTAAAAGATTTAAATGTTGACCCGATCTCATATGCTCCATTAGTTATTCTATTAAGGTAATTGGGGTCTTGAGATGTTTCCGGGCTATGAGGGTCAAAATCTGGCAAAGAAACAAGACTTATTACCTCGCCGTTATTAATATCCATAAGAATTCCTGCAGCTGCTATCGCTTTATATTTTTCTAATGATTTTTTTAACTCATCCCTCATTGCATGAGTTACTTTCAGATCAATTGATAATTGGATATTTTTAGAATCTTGATAAAAATTTGAATCTTTTAATAAATTAGAGTCAATGTGCCTCTCTATTCCTGCTTGCCCTATATTATCAATATTAGTATAACCAATTACATGAGATAATTTATTACTGTAAGGATAAAAACGATTAGTTTCATCCTCAAATCTAATTCCAGGTATACCTAAAGCATGTATAGCAGCTTTTTGGTGCGGTTCAATGCCTCTCTTTAACCATACAAAGGAAGCTTTGGAATTTAATTTTTTTCTCAAACTATCCCTATTAAATCCTCCTGGGATAGCAATCATGAGTTGGTCGATAGTATCTTCTATATTTATTAATAATCTTGGATTAACTGCCAATGAAGGAACTTCAATATCGTGAGCTAATGTGTAACCATTTCTATCAATTATTATTGGTCTAGATAAATTATCAGCTTTAACATAAGAAGATGATTTTATAGAGTTATCTGCAAATGACACATAGTCAAATAACTTGGCAACCAGAACCAAATACCCTAATATAAATATAACAAATACTTGCTTTAATCTATTCTTAGTTGAGTTTTGTTCTTGGTTTTTAATATTTTTTTTATCTAAAATCAATTTTAGCCTATAATATTATTAATCACTATAAAATTTAAGACAAAACAGATATCTACTCCCTCCTCGTTTCAATCTCTGTAAGCCCAACTAACGATCTTTTTATCAAATCATCCATAATATCATTTGCCGGTTTCATAGGAATGTCCTTTAATTCTTTTTGTTGTGAAATATTGATAGGACCTAGGGTGAGATGAAGCTGTGTTAATTTCTGTATTCTTTCGGGGTCTGTAAGTTTATAAAAATCTGCATTTAGAACATTTATTATCTTTTTTTCATCGATTATTTTATTTTTTAATTCAGTTATTTGATTTGCAGTATTAGTCGTGTCATATTTCAATACATACAAAGATAGAGATCCTAATATTGTTATACATATAAAGAATATATAAACGAACCTAATCATCGTAACTTTTCCAATAAATCTTGATAATCATAACTATTAGTATAAATATCTAAATTTTCTCTAAAGATTTCATTTGTTCTTTCTCCAACGCGCATTCTTGCAGATCTTGATCTTGGATTCTTAGCAACTTCATCCTCACCAGTTTTTATTAGCTTAGACATCACATATTTAAAGCTATTTTTCTCATCTAAATTGCTTACAGGAAGATGTCTTGATACAGCTTTATTAATACCAGTGTGATGGTTGAGAAACTCTTTTACAATTCTATCTTCCAATGAATGAAATGATACGACAACTAACCTGCCCCCAGTTTCTAAAACTTTACCAGAAATGTTAAGTAATCTTTTTAATTCATATAACTCAGAATTCAAAAAAATTCTTATAGCTTGAAATGTTCTAGTAGCAGGGTGAATTGTTTTTTTATCAGTCTTTCTGTAAGACCAACCAATAGCTTGTGCTACAACCTCTCTTAATTCAAAAGTTGTTTTTATAGGATGTACAGATCTTTCTCTAACTATCGATCTTGCGACCATCTTTGCTAATTTTTCCTCTCCTAGTATTTTTATTATATTGGTTAATTCATCTTCTCCAAGAAAATTTACAACATCATAAGCATTAGGTCTTTCATTATCCATTCTCATATCCAGAGGCCCATCTAATTGAAAAGAAAAACCTCTTGTATTATCATCCAACTGCATAGAAGAAACTCCTATATCAACAACTATCCCATTCACTTTTTCTATATTAATATTCTCCAATACAGATTCAAGTTGACTAAAACGACTATTGATTAACTTTAATCTGGGGGAATAAAGCTTTTCTAGGTATTTAGCATTATTTATTGCATACGCATCCCTATCTAAGGAGATAACATTACAATCAGCATATTCTAATATTTTTTTTGTATAACCACCGCCTCCAAAAGTACCATCAACATAGACACAGCCTCCTCTAGGTGCCAGCGCTTCAAGTACTTCTGGAAGCATTACAGGTATGTGATGAATAGGTCCGCCAGCAGCATTACCACTGCTATTCATCACTTTAAAACTCCCTCAATAATCTTTTTGTTATTAACTCTTAATAAATTTCTTTGTTTTTTTACTCTCTCTCTTGCTTCCAATAAATGAGCTTTAAAATTGTTTGGCTCCCATATTTGAAATTTTTCACCAAGACCAACAAAAACAACCTCACTATCAATATTAGCATGCTCTCTTAAAGAGCTCGATAAGATAACTCGACCATCAGTGTCTATCTTTATCATTTCAGACAATCCAAATAATGCAGTCGAAAGATGATCTCTTTCGTCTGAATAGGGATCTAATTTATCTAATAAATCTGATATTTGATTAGCTAATTTCTCCCCCCCTGAGTCAATTGCTTTTGCATCAAGAGATGGGTAACAAAATAATTTGTCAAAACTATCACAAGAAATGACCGATCTAAATTGTGCAGGAACAGACACACGTCCTTTGGCGTCTATTTTATTATGATAAGTTGATAAAAATTTTTCCATAATAACTTCCCGTAAAAGATATTCCATAGATTTACTACAAATGTAAATTTGGGATACTATGGGATACCATGGTATAGCATGGTAGTCAATGGTTTTAACAACAAAATATAAATTGAAATAACTTATTAACCGATAGTTATGATGATAAAAATAATTTTGCTAGACAGCCTATAAGCCGGGTTCTGTGAATAAGATTACTCTTATCTGATGGCCATTCATCTAGGAATTATGTTACCATAATCCTCATGCAACCTACCCAGGCAACTAATGTGAAGAACACTTAACAAATGTTACGTTACCTCTATTTGGTCTTGCTCCCAGTGGGGTTTACCCTGCCATTACTGTTACCAGTAATGCGGTGCGCTCTTACCTCACCATTTCACCCTTACCTTAATAATAAAATTATGGCGGTATATTTTCTGTGGCACTTTCCCTAAAGTCTCCTCCGCCGGACGTTATCCGGCACTGTTTCTCCATGGAGCCCGGACTTTCCTCTGTATTAATACAGCGACCATCCGGCTATCTAGCAATATTCAATATAATACAATTTATGAACTTAGTCGAGATCAAGTTTATTCATATATTTGAATTGACTAAACACATCATGCAACAAGACCTCTGTTTCCAAATCCAAGCAACCATCGATTTTCTTTGGACGCCAATGTCTCTGAAAAGCTTCTATAATTATTTTTGTTTGATTATCATATACGGAGTTAACGTTGATATTGTAGCCTATAGCTTTTAGATAATTTTGTATTTTTTTTATAATTTTAGATTTATCTCCAATATTTGTTATACTTTTATTATCTTCAATCTTTTTATTTGACCAAATTCCTATACCTTGCGCATACAAATCTATCCACGGAAATAAATTGCCAGGATCTTTTTTTCTTTCAGGGGCTACATCGGAGTGACCCAGAATATTATGCCTAGAAATATTATGCCTATCTATTAAATAGTTAATTAACTCACATAAGGAACCTATCTGTTTTTTTGGGAAATCCTCCTCTTTACCCAAATTATGTATCTCTATACCAATAGATCGTGAATTAATATCGGTACTACCATTCCAAAATGATACTCCCGCATGCCAAGCTCTGTAACTATCATCGACTAACGAAAAAATCGTTCCATCTCTATCTACAACATAATGAGAACTTACTTGAGATAATTCATTACACAACCACGCACAAGCATCTTCACAAGAACCCTCCATCGCTGTATAGTGGAGCACCAGCATATCAATTTTAGAATTCTTTCTTTGATTATAATTTGGTGATTTAAATTTATTAATAAACATGAATTTTTAATTTTTTCTAAAAAATAAAATATGATTATTAGATTATAATTTTTTATATATAGTTTTCAAACTATAATTTACATAGACGACAATTATACGGAATCAATAAATAGGAATACAAATGAGATCAGATGAAAGTTTTTGGAATTTTTGGGTCGATAAGGGTGGCACATTTACAGATATAATTGCAAGGTCACCAAACAATAAAATTTATACAAAAAAAATATTATCTTCAACTTTAGAAAACAATCAGGATCCAATAATAACAGGTATAAGAAGTATATTGAGGATCAAAAAAAATACAAATATTCCTATTGATAGAATTAAAAGCATTAACGTAGGAACAACAATAGCTACAAATGCATTATTAGAAAACAAAGGTGATAATACCCTACTATTAACAACAGAAGGGTTTGGAGATTCGTTAGAAATTGGCTACCAATCAAGACCTAAATTATTTGATTTAAATATCAAAAAAAATAAGATGCTATATACGAAAGTTGTAGAGGTTGAAGAACGGATTGATGTAAACGGAAAGATTATTAAAAAATTAGATTTAAAGAAAGAAAAGCAAAAAATACTGAAAGTATTAAATTCACAAAATTTAGGAATAAAATCGATTGCTATAAATTTAATGCACGCATGGAAATACCCTAATCACGAGATACAATTATTAAAACTCTTAAAAGAAATTGGATTCAATGAAGTATCTTCCGGACATGATATTAGCCCGACAATAAAATTCATTAAAAGAGGAGATACCACTGTATTAAATGCTTATTTAAGCCCTATAGTTAGCAGAGATATAAGTAACTTAAGACATGCTTTATTCGGTAAATGGGATAAAAAATTAGATAACGAAAAATTAAAAATAAATTATATGCAATCAAATGGTGGATTGTCTTCATGGGATCAATATAGAGCAAAAGATTCAATACTATCAGGACCAGCAGGTGGAATAATAGGTGCAATTTCAACATCCCAAAAATCAGGTTTTAATAAAATAATATCCTTTGATATGGGTGGTACTTCTACAGACGTAGCACATTTTAACAAAAAAATAGAACGATCATTCGAAAATGATATTAATGGTATAAGAATACAAATACCAATGTTAGAAATTAATACAATCGCTTCAGGCGGAGGCTCATTGCTTACCCATGAAACAGGAAGATTGGTGGTAAGCGAACAGTCAGCTGGATCTTTCCCTGGACCTGCATGCTACAATCTGGGAGGACCTCTTACGGTTACTGACGCAAATCTAATATTAGGAAAAATATCAAACAAAAATTTTCCAAAGGTATTTGGTCATAAGGGAAAATCTTCGTTAAATAAAAAAATTACAGTAAAAAAATTTCAAGAATTAAAAGAAGATTTAAAGCTTAGTATGAGTATCGAGGAAATTGCAGATGGATATATTAATATAGCTATTGAAAAAATGACTCAAGCAATTAAGAAAATATCCGTTAACAAAGGCCATAATTTAGATAATTATGCAATTGCATCTTTTGGAGGTGCAGGGGGACAGCATGCTTGTTTATTAGCAGAAAACTTAGGAATTAATAAAATACTCATTCACCCTTTAGGAAGCTTCTTATCAGCGTATGGAATAGGATTTTCTAGTATCAAATATACCGAACAAAAGTCTATCTTATGTGAATTGAATGACCATTCATACAAAAGATTGAATAACGAAATACGTTTATCGGAAAATAAAAATTTATTAAAAATTGGTAATAATGATTATAGATCAAATATATCAGTATACATAAAATACCAAGATTCAGAAATGCCTATAAGCATAGAATATTCGAATATTAATATAATGAAAGATAACTTCTTGAAGTTACATAAGAAGCAATTTGGATTTCTATCAGATAAGAAAATTTTTATTGACATGGTAGAGGTTGAAACAGAATTAATAGAAGATAAAAAAATTCATTATCATAAACTTGGCGAAGGCTTAACCAAAACAGGTGAAACAAATATATTTACTAAAGGTAATTGGCATAAAATAAACATCTATGATTTGCAATCCATTGCACTAAAAGATAAAATTTATGGACCCGCATTAATATCTGATAAAAATTCAACTATTGTTATAGAACCAGATTGGACAGCAAAGATTGACTCTACATGTAATCTTATTCTAACAAAAATTAAAAAAGTTGAAAAATATAAATATAACCCAAAAATCAAATCGCCTATTTTACTAGAAATATTTAATAATCTTTTTATGTCCATTGCCGAACAAATGGGAATCACACTTCAAAAAACATCGATATCAGTAAATATTAAAGAGAGACTTGATTACTCTTGCGCAATATTTGATAAGAAAGGGGATCTAATTGCAAATGCACCACATGTGCCCATTCACCTTGGATCGATGGATGATTGTGTTAAAAATATTATAAAAAATAATAAGGAAATATATTCTGGTGACGTATTTTTAATTAACTCCCCTCAATCAGGAGGAACTCACTTACCTGACTTAACCATAATAACTCCCATATTCTCCAGTAATAAAATTATTTTTTTCCTTGGTAGCCGTGGACACCATTCTGACATAGGGGGAATATATCCAGGATCAATGTCACCACTTGCTAAAACTTTAGATGAAGAGGGAGTAGTTTTTCATAATTTTAAGATTATGAAAAAAGGTAATTTTAACGAAAAGGAATTATTAGAAATACTAACTTTAACAAAATATCCTGCAAGAAATCCTTTTCTAAATATCGAAGATATTAAAGCACAAATAGCAGCAAATACAACCGGATCAACAGAACTGATCAAAGTCATAGGACGTTATGGATTGCCAACACTAGAAGCTTATATGGAATATATAAAATTTAACTCAGAAGAATCTGTAATTAAAGTAATTAAAGTAATTAAAGATGCTAGCTTTGAAGTCAGCACTGATCATGATTTTAAAATAAAAGTATCGTTAAAAGTAATAAGATCAGAAAATAGAATAGTTATAGATTTTGATGGGACAAGCAAACAGCAAAACAATAGCTTCAATGCCCCATTGCCAATAACAAAGGCAGTTATTCTATATGTTTTTAGATGTTTAATAGATAAAGATATACCTCTTAATTCTGGAATCTTAAAACCTATAACAATTTTAATACCAGAAAACAGTATATTATCTCCAGGTAAGAATGCTGCTGTATCAGCTGGAAATGTAGAAACAAGCCAGGTAATAGCAAACTGCCTTCTTGGGGCCTTGGGAATTATTGCAGGGTCACAAGGAACTATGAACAATATCGTATTTGGTAATGATAATTCTCACTATTATGAAACAATATGTGGTGGTTCCGGTGCTGGTAAGTATTTTAACGGCACTAGTGCCGTTCAATCAAATATGACAAATTCAAAATTAACGGATCCTGAGATTATAGAAAATCAATATCCTGTAGAAATTTTTAATATTTATATAAATCGTAATACTGGTGGAGAAGGACTTAAAAAAGGTGGAGATGGTATTGTAAAAACCTTCCTATTTCAAAGCCCAATGGAGTGCTCGATTATATCAAATAATCGGATTATTTCTCCTTTTGGTTTATGTGGAGGTAAAAATGGAACAACTGGCCAAAACTATCTAATTAGAAAAAATAAAAAGTATAAACTAAGTAGCTGCGAGCAGTTAAAAATAAAGAAAGGAGATAAAATTGAGATTACAACACCTTCGGGAGGTGGATATGGTTCGTTAAAGAAGCATGGCCTATAACTTATAATCTAGAATGGATTTTAACCACTTATCGGCACCATCTTCATCCCAGCCTTTTCTCTTTGAATAATCGGTCGCTTGATCACGACCAATTTTACCGACACCAAAATATCTAGAATCTGGATGACTAAAATACAAACCAGAGATTGATGATGCGGGAAGCATAGCACAAGATTCTGTTAAAGATATTCCAATATTTTCTTCCGCATTCAAAAGTTTAAATATTGTTATTTTCTCAGTATGATCTGGTTGAGCAGGGTATCCTGGAGCAGGTCTAATTCCAATATATCCCTCTTTAATTAGCTCCTCCTTGCTTAAATTTTCATTTGGACTATAGCCCCATAGCTCTCTTCTTACTTTCTCATGCAAAAATTCTGCTCCAGCTTCAGCTAACCTATCTGTTATAGACTTAAGCAATATGATATTATAATCATCATTATCTCTTTCAAAATCAAGCATTGGATTATTAACCCCTAAATCAGCAGTAACTGCAAAAGCACCTAAATAATCTATTTTTCCATATTTCTTAGGCTTAATAAAATCTGAAAGAGATAAGTTATAGCGACCAGAATCTCTAGACATTTGCTGTCTTATGGTATGGAAAGTAGCAATAGATAAATTGGGATCATCATTTGAATATAATTTTATATCGTCACCAATAGATTGTGCGGGCCAAAATCCAACACACGCCCTCAAATCAATCCAATCATTAGCAATAGCTTTATTAATTAAATTCTGAGCGTCATTAAATAATTGCATTGCAGATTCACCGTAATCCTTATTAGATAATATTTCAGGATATGAACCTCTTAATTCCCAAGTCTGAAAAAATGGTGTCCAATCTATGTACTCTCTAAGATTTGTTAAATTGATATCATCTATCTTCTTTACACCCAAAAAACTAGGATCTTTTGGGCAATAAGCATCCCAATCAAGTGCGAGTTTATTATCCCTTGCAGTATTTATTGAAATACGATTATTTGCATTTGTTCTATTTTTATAAGATTCTATAATTTCAGAGTACTCAACCCTAGTTTCTTTAACTAATTTACCCCTCCTATCCTTTGACATAAGATCAGAAACAACACCTACAGCTCGACTTGCATCAGTAACATATAAAGTCTGCCCCTTATTATAATTAGGTGATATTTTAACTGCCGTATGAACTTTACTTGTAGTCGCTCCACCAATTAATATTGGAATATTTGTATCTTTTTTATTTAATTCAGCGGCCACTGTACACATTTCATCTAGACTTGGAGTTATAAGACCCGATAAACCAATAATATCAACCTTCTCACTTATAGCAGTTTCTATAATTTTATTAGCTGGGACCATAACTCCAAGGTCAATAATTTCATAATTATTGCATTGCAAAACAACAGCAACAATGTTTTTACCAATATCATGAACATCACCCTTTACTGTAGCAAGAAGGATTTTTCCCGAATACGAAATCTTGTTTTTGTCTTCTACTTCTTCATCATTTTTCATATATGGCAATAAATAACTAACAGCTTGTTTCATAACACGAGCACTTTTTACAACTTGAGGCAAAAACATTTTCCCAGAGCCAAATAAATCACCTACGTGATTCATTCCATCCATTAATGGTCCCTCGATTACATCAATTGCTAACTTTGAAGAGAGCCTAGATTCCTCAACGTCCTGTTCAATAAATTCATTAATTCCTTTCACAAGAGAGTGGGACAATCTTTTATTTACTTCTAGGTTTCTCCATTCTTGATCTGCAGCCTTAACTTCGCTACTTCCTATATTAAATCTTTCAGCCTCATTCAATAGAGATTCCGTCGCATCTGGTGACTTGTTTAATATCACATCTTCACACAATGATCGAAGAACACTGTTAATATCGTCATAAATTGTAAGTTGTCCAGCATTTACTATACCCATATCCATTCCAGCTTTTATTGCGTAATATAAAAAAACTGAATGCATTGATTCTCTAACAATCTGATTACCACGGAATGAAAATGATAAGTTCGAAACTCCTCCAGAGATAGATGTTAATGGCATTTCTTCTTTTATTAATTTACAAGCATTTATATAATCAATGCCGTAATTATTATGCTCCTCCATACCCGTTGCAACAGCAAAAATATTAGGATCAAAGATAATATCTTCTGGTAAGATTCCTACTGTCTCGGTTAAAATTTTATAAGCCCGTTTACAAATATCAAATTTTCTTTTTTGAGTATCCGCCTGCCCTTCTTCATCAAAAGCCATAACTACCATTGCGGCGCCATATAGTTTTATTTTTCTTGCTACTTCAATAAAACTTTCCTCACCCTCCTTTAAACTTATAGAATTAACAATCGATTTTCCTTGAACGCATTTAAGCCCAGCCTCAATAACTGACCATTTTGAACTATCTATCATTATGGGTACTCTGGCTATATCTGGTTCAGAAGAAATTAAATTAAGAAATTTCTGCATAGCATATTCAGAATCGAGTAAACCTTCATCCATATTAACATCAATAATTTGAGCACCATTTTCAACTTGATCTCTAGCGATCTGCAAAGCTTCTTCATATTGGTTATTAACAATTAATCTTTTAAATCTAGCTGAACCAGTAATATTAGTTCGTTCACCAATATTTATAAAATTATTGTCTACACTCTTATTAAAGGGTTCTAGGCCAGAGAGAGATAGTGTCGCTTTATTGGCGCTGGGTTTGCGGGGCGCTATATTTGCAACGGCATCAGCAATATGATGAATATGATCAGGTGAAGTTCCACAACAACCACCAACAATATTAACCAATCCTTCTAAGGCAAATTCCTTAATAATTGAAGCGGTTTGACATGGTTTTTCATCGTATTCACCAAATTCATTAGGCAGACCTGCATTAGGATATGCTGATATAAGCGTATCTGAAACTCTTGACAAATCAAATATATGTTGTTTCATTTCTGCTGCTCCTAAAGCACAATTTAATCCAACAGAGAAGGGAGAGGAGTGTTTTATTGAATGCCAAAATGCTTCAGTTGTCTGTCCAGATAAAGTACGACCAGATAGATCTGTTATAGTACCAGAAATCATAATTGGCATTACTCTATTAAGCTTTAAAAATACACTTTGAATAGCATATATTGCGGCTTTTGCATTTAAAGTATCAAATATAGTTTCAATTAATATTATATCAGCTCCGCCATCAATCAACCCATTTACTGCCTCAGAATAAGATTTTACCAGATCATCAAATTTCACTGCCCTATAACTTGGATCCTCAACATCAGGAGACATTGATGCTGTCTTGTTAGTTGGCCCAATTGCACCAGCAATATAAACCCTCTTATTATTATTTTTATAGAATTCTAATGCAACTTCTTTGGCAATTTTTGCTGAAATTTTATTTAACTCATAAGCAATATCTTGAAGACCGTAATCTGATTGTGCTATTGAGGTTGAAGAGAAGGTATTTGTTTCAATTATATCAACGCCAGCATTACAGTAAGATCTGTGTATTTCTTTTACCAAATCAGGCTGTGTTATTGATAGAAGATCATTATTGCCTTTCAAATCTAGAGGAGATTCATGAAATCTTTCTCCCCTGAAATCTAACTCACTTAATTTAAATTTCTGTATTTCAGTGCCAGCCGCACCATCGATAATTAAAATCTTATTTTGTGCCAAAGTTTTAAGTTCGTTTATACAATTATTATACTTTATCATTCTATTGGCCTAATGTATTACAAATTTTGATTAAGAACATCATCCCAAATGTTTCCCATAAGTTGAATACGATTTAATGAATACAAGTGAAAATTCTTTACACCATTATTAATTAAATCTGTGATTTGCTTAATTATAATTTTTTTACATAAATTATAATCACTTATATCCGCACCACTGCTATTAAGAAAATCATAGGAAATATCTTTTGGAATTGAAGCGCCACATTTATCGGAGAACTTTTTAATCTGGTTAAAATTTATAATAGGTATAATTCCAGGTATAATGGGAATAGTAATATTACGTTTTTTAAGTGTTTTTATATAATCATAGTATAATTCATTATCAAAGAAAAATTGTGTTATTATGCTATGAGCTCCAGCCTTAACCTTTGATTCAAGGGTGTCTAAATCTCTTTTCTTATCTAATGATTCTGGATGCATTTCTGGATATCCCGCCACATAAATATCAAAATCATTTACTTTTTTTATATTTCTAACCAAATCGGCAGTATTTTTAAACCCACTCTTATAAGGCCTATAAGGAACACCCAAACCCTCAGGGGGGTCCCCCCTTAGAGCTACAATTTTTTTAATACCTACTTTACCATACAATTCTACTAAGCCAATGACATCATCGATTGATGAGTTAACACATGTCAGATGAGCCGCAACATCAATATTAGTTTCTTTATGCAAACAAGTTACAAGGTCTAACGTAGCATTCTGAGTTGAACCACCCGCACCATATGTTACTGATATAAATTCAGGTTGTGAATTCATAGATTTTAGTTTCTTAATTAAACTATCTACTTCCTTAACGGTCTTGGGGGGAAATATCTCCAATGAATACTTCAATTCTTTATTATTATTTTTTACAGTAATTTCCATCATTAACAATTCTTTATTTAATTTTTTTTCCAAGCCATAAAGTGACAGTCAGATTCTCATCAGTAGATTCACTTTCTCTTTTTAGTTCTCTGAATTCGATAACTTTTATATTATTATTTTTCAAAAGCTCATTCATCTGATCTGAAGAGAATCCAAGTCTTCTATGAGAATATTTACTCCTTAAGAGCTCAATTGAATGCGAAGAAAAATCAACAATAAAAAGCTCTCCATTAACTTTTAATAACCGAGATGCTTCTTTTATTACATCATACGGATTGTCAAAGTAATGAAGCACCTGGTGAATGACTACTAAATCAGCGCTATTTCCATTAAAAGATGTATTTGTTATGTCAGAATACCTAATCTGACATTTTTTTAATTTTAATGAATCAATTCTTGATCTTGCCATTGATATCATATGATGATTATTATCAAAACCGACCGCTTCTTTGTAATAGTTATTTAATATTTCAAGCATTCTTCCGGTACCTGTTCCAAAATCAATAATTTTTTTATAATGATTTCTATCTTTTAAAATATCTATTATATTTTTTTCTATCTGATCCGAATTAATATGTAATTTACTTATTTGATCCCAGTCACGAGCAATACGATTGAAATAATCAACCGATGCTATTTGCCTTTTATTTCTTAATTCATCTAATCTCAATGAATCTAATCTAATTTTTACATCCTTATCAAAATCATTAGTATTTACAAAGTCGATTAATTTAATTAAATCAGAATCATGATTTAATTTACAATAAACCCAATTTCCCTCTCTTATTCTTTCAATCAATCCTGATTCATCAAGAAGCTTCAGGTGTCTAGAAATTCTTGGCTGACTCTGCCCTAAAATAGTAGATATATCTTGTACGTTTAACTCGCTATGCATTAATAAGCTTAGAATCCTAAGTCTCGTTTCTTCGCCAACAGCTTTAATGGCTTGTATGACATTATTAAGATTCATTTCTTTGCTGGTAGACATTTTTTCAAACCAATTATTAATCTATATAAGGATATATTTATATCCTTATAAAACTTATTTGTCTAGAAGAAAATGTAATTAAGACCTTCTCTGCTATAGGTTGATATAATCTCATTTGGCTGATTAAGAATTAGAATAATTGTTACCAACATAGAATGATTATTGAACTAATCGTTAACTAGGCGCGTATTATGTCTATGAGGTAAAAATATTCTAATAAGAAAATTTAATAATAACTGTTGATAAGATTTAAATAGCATCTATATATTGTTTTTTTAACTAAAGTAAAATAAAATGTTTATTAAATTTTAATACTAATTAATTAAATTATGCTATAAGAATATAATAAGCTAACTTGAGGTTTCATGGTTAAAAAAAATTTAAATTTACATATTATGATAATATCAACTTTTTTATTATTTACAATGATCCTAGTTGGCTCTGCTACCGCTGATTCGTATATTGATGTTCCAGAAAATAATCAAGAAATTTATGCGGTTACAGATACTGAAACCATCAAATATATGAAAGACGAAGATCCTTATGAAGGGGTTAACAGAAAAATATTTGCATTTAATAATGCTTTAGATAAAGGGCTTGTTGAGCCTGTAGCAAAAGTCTACAGAGCCATAGTTCCTTCTGTTATAAGATTATCTGCCAGGAACTTCCTTAGCAATCTTGAAACACCAATAGTTTTATTAAATGATCTATTGCAAGGAAAACTCGATAGAGCTGAAATTACATTTAAAAGATTCCTTATAAACTCAACGATTGGTTTTTTTGGAATAGGAGACCCTGCTACAGATATGGGTCTTGTTAATCATAGTGAGGATTTTGCCCAAACAATGGCATTAAGTGGTATACCGTCTGGCCCATATATTGTTTCACCAATTTTTGGACCATCAACTCCACGACATCTAGTGGGCCGTGTTGTCGATTATGCTACGCATCCTCTAACTTGGTACTTAGCAGATCAACCATCTGACGTAAGACTTTCTTATGGATTAACAGAAACTTTAATTATAAGAGAAGAGCTTATAGATATTTTAGATGAAACAGAAGCAACATCTACGGATTATTATGCGGCAATTAGAAGTTTCTATAGACAAAGAAGAGTTTCTGAAATTAATGACGGTATTGCTATCGATTCTTCGGGTGAATACTCTATAGATAGAGGAAGTGATCTTAATATTATCTTCTAAATTAAGATTCTCATTGTCCTCTAAAGCGGGTTTTATAATGTATAAAAAAATTAGAATTATACCGTTATTTTTATTCTTGTTTATATTACTGTATTCGCAAAAATCATCCGCAGAATCCTGTGAAAGCGCTCTTATGTTTGTTAATAAGGTTAGCTCTGAAGCAACAGAAATTATAAGTTCAGAAAAATATACAAAAAATCAAAGGAAATTTTATTTCAAAAAGCTATTTATTGATAATGCAGATTTTGAAACTATGGGAAAAGTTGCTTTAGGAAAATACGCAAGAAAACTTAAGCCAGAAATGACAGAAGAATATAATGGTTTAATAAAAAAACTTGTTATACAGATGATATATAATAGGCTGGATAATGAAGAAGGTAATAATTATATTATTATAAATAATAGTTGTAAAAATAAAGGTTCAAAGGGAATTGAATTTCTGGTTAACGGTGATATTTTAGGTTCTGATAAAAGAAAAATTACAGACATTACCTGGTGGGTCATAGACAAAAGTAATAATGAACTTAAAGTGCTTGATGTATCAATTGCAGGAATATCATTAGCTTTGCAAAAAAGAGAAGAATTCACTTCGTTTATTTCAAACAATAAGAATAGCCTAGATGCACTGATTAATAATTTAAAAGATAAATTAAACTAATATTAAATAATAATTTAATAGTAAACATAATAGAATATTCTTTCCTATTTTAATTATGCACTGGTAAAATATCATGCAAGATATAAGAATAGCCATTCTTGAAGGAGATGATGTTGGGAAAGAAATAATTCCAGCAACATTATCTGTATTGGATACTGCGTGCAAATTAGTTAACCTTGATATTACATGGGTAAACTTATTAATGGGAACGGATGCGCATAATAAATATGGTGATACGTACCCTAAAGAAACCGATAAAGAACTTAATAACGCCATCGGTATTATAGCAGGTCCCATAGGGCACAACGCTTACCCAAGAAATGATCCTTCATGGAGAATACCACCTCTGAGAAAACAATTCGAAATGTTTGCAAGCATTAAGCCTATCTATTCATATAAAAATCTTCAATCTTATAAAAATAATATAGATATAATTTTCGTCAGAGAGGTCACAGAAGGTTTATTAAGCTCAGAAACTATAGTTGCTGGTTCGGCAGAATATAGACCGAATGACGAAATCACAATATCATCAAGGGTAATAACAAGAAAAGGTGCAAGTAGAGTTGCAAGAGAAGCTTTTAAAATAGCAAAATATTACAACAGAAAAAAAGTAACAGCAGCTCACAAAGAACCTGTTTATAGATTAAGCTGTGGTATGTTCATAGAAGAGTGCAGAAAAGTATCTTTAGATTTTCCTGATATTAATTATGAAGAAAAATTAATAGATACAACTGCAATGCATTTAATTACATCACCAGAAGAATTTGATGTAGTAGTCACAACAAATCAATTTGGAGACATACTAACTGATTTAGGAGCAGGACTTGTTGGTTCACTTGGACTGGCCCCAGGTTTATGTGTCGGAGAACATAAAGCCATGGCCCAAGCAACGCATGGTTCAGCTCCAGATATAGCAGGACAGGATATTGCGAATCCCTATGCTCTTATCGTTTCCTCTGCAATGTTATTAGAATGGATTGGAAATAAATTAAAGATTGATAAAGCAAATATTGTGGCTAAAAAAATAAAACAATCGGTTGATACCGTTATAGAAGCTGGCGTAAATATAACAAAAGATATAGGCGGCAATTCAGGAACCAAAGAAATGACGAAAGCTATTATTGATAATCTCAAATAGAGCTATCTATAAAGTAACCTTCTTATTCTTGAGTTCTTGATAAACAAACCCTAACTCCGTTAAAATTTCATACGAATTCTGTCCTAGAAGTGGAGCGCTATTTCTAATATCAGGCCCATCCTTATTCATGAGAATGGGGTTTCTAATCGATTTTATCTTACCAAGAACATTATGATTGCTTTCAACTACTAGACCTCGATCGATACTATGGTCACTGTTAATCGCCTGTTCGTAATTTCTTACATAACCACAAGGAACACCCTCTTTCATCAAGACCTCTTCTAAATCACTTGCATTCCATTTGCCTACGCCTTCAGAAACAATTGGCACAAGGATATTTTCATTTTCTTTACGACTAGCATATGAAGAAAATGCCTTATTCCCAATATGTTCCGCACATGACAATACTGTCATTAAACGTTGAAAATGAGTGTCATTTGGAGCCCCTATAGCAATAAATTTTTTATCTTTAGTTTCAAATAATTGATAAGGTGCGCTCGCACGATGAGAATGCCCCATTTGCTCTGGTATAGTTCCAGTAGAAAGATATTCTGCGGTTTCCCAAACAGCTGAAGCAATTGAAGATTCGACAAGAGATACATCTGAGAACCTTCCTTCACCATGTTTTTCTTTTCCAACCAGCGATGTTAATGTGGCGTAAGTCGCAAAAAGAGCTCCGAAGACATCAGCTGTCTGAATGCCAGGTCTAACAGGCATTTGCCCTTTTTCTCCCATGACCGATAAAGTGCCGGCAAGGGCTTCTATAATTAAATTGACACCACCTCTATTTTTATGAGGACCCGTTTGACCAAAACCAGACACTGCGGTATATACAATATCAGGTTTAATCTCTTTTATTTTATTATAACCTAGCCCTAACCGGTCCATTGCTCCAGGTCGATTATTTTCTAAAAAAACATCGCTACTGCCAATTAACTTAAACACAACCTCTTTACCTAAATCTGTTTTTAGATCAAGAGCTAAGCTCTTTTTATTTCGATTGAGATTAACAAAAGCTACACTCTCTCCATCTATTATAGGCGGTATAGCTCTAGACATATCACCATTAAGAGATTCTATTTTGATAACTTCAGCACCCATATCTGCAAGCAACATACCACAAAAAGGTCCTGCTATAAAATTTGCAAATTCCAAAACCTTGATCCCCTCTAGTGGTTTTGTCATTGAGTATCCTTTTCTTAAAGTTAAACTGTGTGTTTAAATCATGAAGTCTTAGACCTCATCTATCTTAAATATAAATAATTATAACACTAAAATTTATAATTTAAATATTATCCCTCGATTTCATCACCAATAAGTTCTTCTGGAGTGATCAGAACTTTCATATTATCAGTTACGAAGGTTACATCAATCCTCATACCAGCATCTATAGCTCTGACCAAATCTGTACCTTCATCAAACTCACGATCTGATGGGGGTAGCGCAACAAGGCGATCCAGTGGACCTCTCCTCCACGCATGAATTGGGACAAGTTTATAAATATCATCCCCATCTAACTTTTTTATATCACGCCTAACATCAATTAATGTTCCAACTTTACTTCCCTCAAGAGGGTAAACAATCCTATCTGAATTCCAATCAACGGTGGCTTTGATAACATCAAAATCATTTTTATCACCTTCAGATAAAGGAGCTACCATTGTAGCAACGCCAACTTCAGAGCTAGAAAGAGCATACATTAATGCTTGCATGTGATAAGGCTTTAATTCAGGCATATCATCAGGAACAGCCACAACTATATCATGCGTATAATATCTATCAAATCGATTAACGGTCGCCGCTATTCTTTCGGCTCCAGAATTTGATCTATAATTATGATCTTTTCCAAACTCAGACATATCTGTTTGAACAGTATAGGCGCCGTGAGCTTTCACCTCAGAAGCTTGATCATCAGATATACTATCAACAATAACACTACCAATACCAGAATCATTGACCTGCCTGAAGGCATTAACAATAGAAGATTTTTTTTCTACGCTAGGATTGCTTATACCAAGTTCGGAAGCAACAATTATTAACGGATTAAATATCATAGAACGGTTTTTTTCAAATGCTGGAAACACGAACGGAGTTCCTTAGATATAAGGGTATGAGAGTATTAAGCATACTCTCATACCCTTAAATAGTTATTTATTTGGGTATCCAAAGATCGTTGCGTGATGGAACTCACCTGGCCTATAACCAGCAACAGCTTCTTCCATGTGTTCCATTTTAGTAAAGACTGATGGGCCATCTTTAGTAACTAGAACATTTTCTTCAAGTCTACATGTTTGAGGCAACCCCGCATGACCCGCAAATGTTTCAATAGCGAAATACATGTTTTCTTTTATTTCTGCAGGATATTTCATCGAATACGCACGACTCATCCACATCCCTTCATACAATGTAATACCAATTGAATGCGCAAATTGTTGAAGTGTAACGGTTCCGTATTTATCGTCATCATATATAGGGAACTTTGATACAACATCAGCTGAAGTCTTTCCTGGTCGTAAATTTTCAAGTCCTGCATACATAGAATCATATGTTTCGCGATATAAATCAATTTCTTGTTGATTTAACTTCGCAGCACATTTGAAGGTACGAACATAGTCAATAAAGTAACCACCAGGACCAACAGCATTAATATCGATAATTAAAAGATCGCCTTGTTGAATTAATTTATCAGTCGCCCATCGCCTATAAGGACTTGTATTACCGCCAGATGCTACAATGATGTCATAAATAATTTCACAACCTCTTGAGAGCATAAACTCATGAACCTTAGCTTCAATCTGTCTTTCTGTTATGCCAGGTTTTAGCCAATCATGTTTCACGTGCCACATGGCTGCATCACCAATGGAAGCCGACATTTTTAGTTGCTCTATTTCATCTATTGTCTTAACCACACGAGCTCTAGACATTGCAGGCCAGCCATTTACTATTTGTATTCCAGCCTTCTCCATTGCATGTAATCCTGGCATATCTAGGCCATCAATACCTATTTTTTCTTTTTCTACACCATTCTCTTTTAGGACTTCTAGAACTGAATTTACCATTTTATCTGCCATTTCACCAACAGCACCTTCGGCCCACTGCCATGTCATAGCCGGACGTACGCGATCTTTCATCCAAGGTAAGTCTAACATAGCATTATACATATCTGATCCAGCTGTTTCAAAGAGAACAGGATCACCGCCTCTTGGTAAAACCGCATATCTAATATTAATGTTATATTTCCAGTTACCTTGATAAGAACCGGTAATATATCTAATGTTTGCTCCAGCAAATAATACTAGCGCCCCAAGATCATCTGCTTCCATTTCTTGACGTGCACGTTCTAGACGTTGACGTCTTAATCTCTCATGATCTACTCTATATTGCCAATCTGCGCCATTTTGACTATACAGACGGCGTGGATTTACGTGATGATCTTGTTGTATAAAACCTGTGTCTAAGCCCCATCCTTGGGAAGGATCCATTGGTCCCATTTGATACCTCTTTTAGTTGTTGTGTAATTATATTAATTCAAAAATTTATAACCTAAATTGTTATTTGCCACTTATTAATCAATGTTCTAGCATATAAAACAATAACTTTGCAATCTGATTTACAATAATACCATATAAAAAATAAATATATATATAAGGCATACCTTTTTATTATTTATTATTTTACTTAAATAATGACAGTGGTGGGCGATCCAGGACTCGAACCTGGGACCACTCCGTTATGAGCGGAGGGCTCTAACC